>ERZ795030.546-NODE-546-length-56998-cov-9.443953_pt1 | contig 56998 bp, 59 predicted proteins | sample MGYA00375122_ERZ795030 | MGnify/ENA primary metagenome ERZ795030 (study PRJEB30165, sample SAMN05720146) | activated sludge metagenome | isolation source: anaerobic digester from wastewater treatment plant | place: Japan | collected 2015-04-20 ... | reverse complement strand
TGTCAGATGAATGTCTACGACAGTCAGGTTGCGGCCGGACTTCTGGAGAAAGCGGGGTTCGAGGTCATCCGGGAGCCTGAATCGACGGGGGACCCGAAAGGCCCGCTTTCGGGCGGCGCGGATGTCGTGATTATGAACACCTGTTCCGTGCGCGATCACGCCGAACAGCGCGTGTGGGGACGGCTCGGGATGCTCGGTGTCGAAAAAAAGGAGCGGCCGGACCTGATTCTCGGGCTGATGGGCTGTATGGTCGAAGAACACGGCGACCGGCTTTTTAAACGGTTCCCACAGCTTGATTTTTTGATCGGCACACGCAACGTCAGGGATTTGCCGACGATCATCGGAGATGTCGGGAAAAATCGCGCGCAGGCCGCGGCCATCGGCAAGAGCGGGATTTCGATCGAGTATAGTGAGTTCACAAAACGCGACAGTCCCTTTCACGCCTGGCTTCCCGTTATGACGGGCTGCGACAAGGAGTGCACCTTCTGCATCGTGCCGAAGACGAGGGGCGCCGAAGTTTCGGTGCCGGCGGATAAAGTGGTCCGTGAGGCGGAGCGTCTGGTTTCGGGCGGCGTCAAATGGATCACACTGCTCGGACAGAACGTTAATTCGTATATCGGGAGTGAAAAAGGAAACAGCTTTCCCGGGCTCCTCGAGATGTTGTGTCATATCGGAGACCTCGAACGGATCTCGTTTACGACATCGCATCCCTCTGATGCGACGGAGGAACTCTTTCAGATGATCGCGAAGAACCCGAAGATCAGCCGCCGGTTCCACCTGCCGCTTCAGTCAGGTTCGGACAAGATCCTGAAACGGATGAAGCGTTACCACACTTACGGGGAGTATACGGCGAAGATTAACCGGTTAAGGGAACTTGTGCCGGACGTTTCGATCACGACCGATATCATAGTGGGGTTTTCCGGAGAAACGGAAGAGGATTATCTCGCGACGAAACGCTCGCTCGAAGAGATCCGCTTTGACGGGGCCTTTATCTACAAGTATTCGGTGCGTCCCGGAACTCCCGCGGAGAAACTTCCGGACGACGTTTCCCCCGGGGATAAGGCGCTTCGCAATAACGAGTTGCTTGCGATCCAGCGGACGATCACCGACGAAAAGAACCGGGAAAATCTCGGGAAGGTGGTGAGTGCCTTTGTCGAGGAAGCGCATCCGGAGAGGAAGGGGGAATGGTTTGCCAGGACCGATCAGGACCGGAGGATCGTTTTCCCTTCATTGGCAGACCTTCGCGGGAAGTTCGTCCGCCTCAGGGTGATCGCACTCCGCCACGAGACGTTCCTGGGGGAGGTCGTTTAGTCGCGCCGGGTCTTCAGCATTTTCTGAAGGGAAATAATCCGGAAGCCCTCCCGCTCAAGTCTCGGTATCTCCCGGGCGAGTACCTCGAGCGTGTTGGCCCGATAGTGACCGATCGCAATCGCGCTTCCGGTTTTTTTCGCGACTTTTTCCAGCTCCCTGATCTGCGCGAGGATGGCGTTTTTTTCGTCCGCGTTATCGAGGAAAATTCCGCGCTGAAGGAACGGGATTTTGATTTTTTTGGCGACTTTGGGGACGACGGAATCCTTGGTCGTGTAGCTGTCGAGGAAGAAAAGCCCCCGGCGTTTCAGGTCTTTCAGGATGATGGTCATCATTTCGGTGTCCGTGGTGCCCGCCGAACCCATGTGATTATTGACGCCCTTGTGATTGGGGACCGATTTGAGATCGCGGTCGAGCATGTCCAGGATCTGGCTCTCGCTCATGGTGCTGACGATTAGCCCCCGGCCCGGGATCACATCCTGGGTCGTGTCGAGAGGCAAATGAAGGATCACTTCGGCCCCCGTTTGCTCGCTCAAGGTAGCGAAGTATTTGGAGTAAGGTAAAAGGGGGAGGATTGCGTAGGTAACCTTGCCGCCCAGTTTTCTGAGCGGTCCGCTCAGCTTGTTATGCGCCCCGATATCATCGATCACGAAAGTGATTGCCGGCTGTTTGCGGGTGTCCGGGGCGCTCACGGTTTTGGGTTTGGAAGGCGCGGTCTTCCGCACTGCCTTTTCAACCGGCGGCGGCTGCGGGGCGGGCCGGGAAAAAATATGCTGGGAAATCAAGAAAAGCAAATATCCGGCCGCGAGAACGCTCAGGAACCAAAGCGCCTGCTTTAGGTGTTTTTTGTTGACCTTGATCTTTACCTTGAAGAGTTTTTTGAAGGAGATTTTTTTTTTGGCCATGAAGCCACCGTATCCCTAAAATAAACGGCATAAAACGGACGGAGTTGAGGCGGAAAAAGATCCAATCGTGTCCTTGCAAGCTCCGCAGCGGCCTGATAGCATACGCGGAATCGGGAATCATGAAACACGACACAGATTTTTTTGTCAAACTTGCGGGCGCGATGATCGACTTTGTCCTGGAACCGGCGGCGCAGGACCGTGTCTACGAGAAACTGTCGCGGCTGAATCCGGAGCTGGGAAAGCTCGGTCGGACGCGGTTTCTGGAGGAATACGTTCCCTCCAAGCTCGCGCTCGGCTGCGGATTCTGGGAGCAATGTTGCGAGGCCCACGCGATCGGGGACAAGGAGACCCGGAACCTCTGTTTTCGGCAGATCATGAAGCGCTTTGAATCACCGAAGTCGCTTGCGATGGCGACGCGCTTCAGCGAATGCCTTTACGCGGCCAATGCCCATCCGGACGGTTCGCCGCTCATCGAGATCACCACGCATCTTTTTGAAAAGCTCGGTCTGAAACGGATCGCGGGAGAAAGCGCCACGTCCGGTATTTCCGCTTCGTTCCTGTTCGCGGTGGAAGTGGGGGAAGCGCTCAAGAACGCTTTCGAGAATGAATTTGATGACCGTATCTACCGGGACACCGATCTGCGGATTGGCGAGATCGCGGGAAAGGAAGTGCATGAAAAGCAAGATCCATCGAAATAATATGGTCTGGATCGATCTCGAAATGACGGGCCTGGACCCCGAGAAAGACAGGATTATCGAGATCGCCTCGATCGTTACGGATGGGAGCCTGAATATTCTTGCTGAAGGTCCTAATCTTGTGATCCATCAGCCCGAGCGCCTGATCAAGGGGATGGATGAGTGGAACCAGAAGCACCACGGGGCTTCGGGCCTGATCGAGGATGTCCGCAAATCGAAAGTGACCGTGAAACAGGCGGAGGAGGCCACCCTCGCGTTCATCAAGGAATATTGCAATCCGAAGAAGGCGCCGCTTTGCGGGAACGCGGTTCACCACGACCGCCGGTTCCTGGTCGCTTACATGCCGAAGATCCACGCCTACCTTCACTACCGGCATGTGGATGTCAGCTCGCTGAAATGCCTGGTCCAGCGGTGGTACCCGAAGGACAAGGAACCGCCGAAAGGGAAATCCCATCGGGCCCTTTCAGACATCCGGGAGTCGATCGACGAGCTCCGCTATTACCGGGAACGCTATTTCAAGTAACGCCGTGAAGCGCGGCGCGTGTTGTATCGAACGTCAGCAACCCACTCAAAAGGAGATCATCATGATGGAATCCCTGAAGAACGTTATTGTGGCCGGCGTCATCGCGTTGGCCCTGATCATTTGTGCCTTGATCATCAAGTCGGGTATCGAGAATGCCCGTCGTATGAGCCCGCCCGAGGCTTTCACGCTTTATGGGTACGAAGGGGTCCTTTACCGCCTGAACAACGTGAGCGGTCGCCTGGACGCGCTGGTTCCGTCAAATGAGGCCGCGGTGCTCCTGCCGGTCCTGCAGGTCCAGCTGCCGCGTCCCGACGTGAAATTGAGCGATGAGGAAAAGACGAGCCTCACAGCGAATATCAAGACCCTGGCCCAGTATATCCAGGGAGAGCGGAACCGGAGCCTCGGGATCGGGAACGAGCCGCAGTCGTCGAAATCCCCGAAACAGTCCTGATGCCGCGTCCGGGAGGCGTCCGCATGAAAAAAAAGAAGCGGGCGGAGCTTTCGCAGAACATTATCGCGATCGTCTACGATTTTGACGGGACACTTGCCCCCGGCAATATGCAGGAAGAGACGATCTTCCGGGCGTACGGGATCGATAAAAAGAAGTTCTGGGCGCGATCCCAGCAGCTTGTCCGGAATCGGGGTTATGAGTCCACGCTGGCCTATCTGAGGTTGCTCATCTCGGACCCGGTTTTTCGCGACCGGCCCCTCAGCCAGGCCGCGCTCAGGAGAATGGCCCGGAAGATTCCGTATTATCCCGGCGTCGCGGACGGGTATTTCCAGGAGCTTGACCGGTTCATGCGGTCGATTCCGGAGGTTCGCGAGTGGGGGGTCACGCTCGAACATTACATCATCTCGAGCGGGCTGAAGGACATCCTCGATGGCGCGAGTATCCGGAAGTTTTTCAAAAAGATCTACGCCTGCGAATATGATTACGAGAATGGCCGACCCGTCTTTCCGAAGCTTGTGATAAATGATACGAACAAGACGCAGTTCCTTTTCCGGATCAACAAGGGGAGACTGGACCTCAGCGAAGGTATCAACGAGCATATGCCTGAGGTGAAACGCCGGGTGCCGTTCAGCAACATGATCTACATCGGCGACGGGATCACGGACGTGCCGTCCATGACGGTGATGAACAAAAGCGGCGGTCACGCCATCGCCGTTTATGATCCGTCGGGCGAGGTCCCGAGGGAAGTCAAGGAGATGATAGCGGAAAAAAGGGCCGAACATTTCGCTCCCGCGGATTTCCGGCCCAACGCGCTTCTGATCAAGATTCTCCACCGGACGCTCAAACAGATCATTCACTCGATCTCGTTCCGGCTGTCTTCAAAGCGCTCTACCGATTGGGTCCGGCGTCACTGGTAAATCCGCCGGATCGCGGGATCAAACGGGGCGATGCGGCTCGTAGGCCTTCACGATCGATACAATGTCTTCGAAGGAGCGGCTCCGGTTGATGCGTTCCCGCAGGCGGGAAGATCCGGGGCAACCCTTGAAGTACCAGCAGGCGATATGCCGTGATTTCAGGTGAGCCGTTTTCTCTCCGTCCCAAAGTGCCGTGAGGTCCATGTGCCGGAGGGCGGTCTGTTTGACCTCCCGGAAGGACGGGACGGACCGCTTGTTGTGACCGAAGGCCGCGCGGATCTGCCCGAAGATCCACGGGTTGCCGAGAGAGCCGCGGCCGATCGCGATCCCGTCGCACCCCGTTTCCGAACGCATCCGAAGAGCGTCCGCCGCCGAAAAAACGTCGCCGTTCCCGATCACGGGAATCGTGACAACTTTTTTGACGCTCTCGATGATCCGCCAGTCCGCTTTTCCCGAATATCCCTGCGCCTTCGTGCGTCCGTGGACCGTCACGGCACTCAGACCGCAATCCTCCGCGATTCTGGCGAGTCGAACGGCCTCTTTCCCGCTCGGGTCCGTGTACCCGGTGCGCATCTTGACGGTGACCGGAACAGCTTTGACCGAACGGATGACGCTCCGGAAGATCTTTCCCGCGCGTTTCGGGTCTTTCAGGAGTGCCGCGCCCGCCTCCTGCCCGGTGATCTTGCGGACCGGGCAACCGCAGTTGATGTCGAGGATATCGAACCCGAGCGGTTCGAGGATCGCGGCGGACCTGCCCATGGAATCAGGGTCCGGCCCCACGATCTGACAGCCCGTGGGACTGTCTTCCCTGGCCCGCTTGAGAAGGGTATAGGTCTTTTTGTGAGCGCGGACAAGCGCTTCGGACGAAATCATTTCCGTGAAAGCGAGTTCCATCCCGTGATCGCGCGCGATGAGGCGGAAGGCGAGGTCGGTGCATCCGGCGAGCGGAGTCTGGATGACCGCGGTTTTGAAGGTTCGGTCTTTGATCGTCAGCATACGTGAGTGTTTTTAAGTCTAGGTACTGCTGGAAATATTCGTTTGAAACGGTATAATACCGTACTTTCCTTGCAGCGCAAACCGAACTAACAGAAGGATCCGGCATGAATTTCGATCACATGAAGGGCGTATCCTCCAACGAGAATTGGTGTGTCATTATCCAGTCTTTCCCGTCCAAACTCAGAAAAGAACTGGTGAAACAGGTCGCGGACATTTTTGGTCTTGATAAAAAAGATGCTGAACAGGCCTTCCGGAACACCCCCCTGATCCTTCTGGACGGACTTTCGTTCTCGACTGCCGCGCGAATCAAGAATTTTTTCGCCAAAGTCGGCGCGAACGTCGAGACGACTTCCCACGAAATGATAAAAAAGAACTGCTATCAGATCCTCTGGTCCGAGATGCCGGACCTCTCGTTCTTCCTGAAGGACGAGGCCCCTGCGGCTGGCGCGCGTCCCGCCAAGCCGGCCCCGGTGTTACCCGCGACTCCGGAAAAAGCGACGAAGCCCGAAGAGTCCTCGCCGGCAGAAAAACCTCCGGTGCCCGCAAAACATGCTTTCTCTTTCTTGCGGCAGCAAACACCGGAACCGGCGCCCGCGACGGCTGAAACTCCGGCCAGGAGCGCTCCGAAGCCGGCCGCCGCACCGGAACCGGCCCCGGAGCCGAAGGCGGATACACAGGAACAGGCCGTGACGCCGGAACCAGCCTCCCTTTGGGAAAAACGGGCGAAAGAGCTATCGAGCCGGCTTGCGAAGATCCAGGATGAAAAACAACAACAACAACAGCAGCAGCAGATACAAGCTTCCCGGGAACAGGATCGCCTGAAGGAGGATATGCAGGCGAAGCTTGCAGCGGAGAAGCAGCAAGCGGAACAGCCCGCGCAAGAGCGCGAGCAGGCGCAAAGTTCTCCCGGCGCGACCGAAGAATCTGCCGTCCGGGAGGCCGAGCGGGCAAAAGAGCAAAACGAAGCTCTCCTTCAGACGATCAAGGACCTGGAAACCCGCCTTGGCCAAAAAGATTCGGATCTTCGGACCGCACAGCAACGACTCGGGGAGTTTACCCAAAAAGAAGTTGGCGCGACCGCTCGGGCAGACCAGCTTCAAAAAACGCTGGATGAAAAAAATGCCGCGATCACCGAAGGCGAAAATCTCCGCGCAGCGCTTCAGCAGGAGATCAGCCAGCTGACCGGAAAGGTCGGAGACCTGGACGGGATCGCGAAGCATCGCCAGGCCGAACTCGAGTCGATGCAGGCTGAGGTGGAAAAGCTTTGCGCGAAACACGATGAAGAACGCCGCACGCTTCAATCCCAGACGGGTGATCTGAACAAAAAGATCGAAGAGCTTGAGGCCGTTATCCGGGAGAAGCAGAATTCTTCGGATGAGATCCAGCGCACCATCGACGAACTTCGAAGCCGGGAGGCCGAGCTTCAGCAGCAGAACGGCTCTCTGGTGCACGCGCTGAACCGCGCCGATGAAATGCTCCGCGCGAGGGAATCCGAGATGAAAGAACGCGACCGGATGCTTGACGAATTCGAAAAGAAGATCGGCGAGCTGATACAGCAGAATCAGGAGGTGGAAGCAATGCGGCGCGAAAACGCCCGATTTGACGCCGAACGTTCCGCATTGCTGCAGGAGTTTGAAAGCCGCTTTGCCGAGCAAGAGGCGCGGATCCTGAAGGTCGAGGAAGAAAGCCGCCGGGCGCGCAGCCGTGTCGAACGCAAGCTGACCGCCGCGAACCGGGAGCTTGGCGAATGGGCCCGGGGTGTTGAGGCCCTTAAGGCCGGATTACAGAAGCTCGCGCTGTTCCTCGTGACTGATGCTCCCGAGGTGGAGAAAAAATCCCCCTTGCGGGCGTCCGCACCTTCCAAATTGCAATTTCCGCGGACCTGAGGCGACCGTCCCGGACCTTCCATGCGGCCTGTCACGTCGGCCCGGATGCGTGAGATCGATCGCATCAGCTCCGAAAAGTTCGGCATCCCCGGCCGAACGTTGATGGAAAATGCAGGCCGCGCGCTCGCAAGGATCATTTATCTCGATCCGACATGCCGCAAGGTGCTGATCATTTGCGGAAAGGGGAACAACGCCGGCGACGGTCTCGCCGCGGCCCGGTATCTCCTCGAACGCGATATCGAAGTCAGTATTCTTCTCATCGATCCGCCGTCGGTGTTTTCCCCCGAGGCCCTTCTGCAATACAATCTGTTGAAGGGATCGCGTGCGGCGTTTTATCGGCTGCGGGATCACGACGCAGAATCGATCATGGCCGCGATCCTTCCGGAGAGTCAGGTCGTTCTGGACGCGATCTTTGGTTTCGGGTTTCGCGGCAGGATTTCGGGGCTTCATGAAAGGGTCGTGCGTGCGATCAACGCTTCGGGAAAAACCGTTTACAGCGCCGATCTTCCGTCCGGGCTGAACGCTGATGACGGAACCGTCGCTGGGACGTCGGTCAAGGCAACGGTGACGGTCACCTTCGGTCTGCCCAAAGCGGGCCTGTTCCTGGCCGAGGGGCCCGCGCTTGCCGGACGGGTTGAAGTCGTCGATATCGGTCACCCTCCCGAGCTTTTGGCGCCGTATCGTGATTAACCGGAAGCTGCCGAAAAGTTTCGAGGCGCGTAAGCGCCATACTCCTTGACACGTTCCGCTATAATTTATTAAACTTTCTTCTCTTTTTCACATCGAAATCCACCCGAGAGGACCCTAGTTCGTGGCGCAGTATTACCGCAGGTTTCCTGATTGGCTCAGGCGTTCCTTGCCGGAGAGTTCCACGGTCCGCACTCATGCGATCCTGAAAAAGTATCAGCTTAATACGGTCTGCAGGTCCGCGATGTGCCCGAACAGTCACGAATGCTTCGCGGAAGACACCGCCACCTTCATGATTCTCGGCAAGGTCTGTACGCGGCATTGCGGGTTTTGCGCCATCGCGAGTAATAGCCAGGGAGAGGTATTGCGCGCCGACGAGCCGGAACGTGTGGCGTTCGCGGCCAAAGAGCTCGGCTTGAAGTATGTCGTCATTACTTCCGTGACGCGGGATGACCTTGAGGATGAAGGCGCCGCTCATTACGCGCGGACCATCAGGGCCGTCCAAAATCTGATCCCGGGCGTCAAGGTTGAGATCCTGACGCCCGATTTTCACGCGCGGGAAGATCTGATTGCCCGGGTCCTGGAGGCGGAGCCGGATGTGTTTAATCATAACCTCGAGACGGTAGAGCGTCTGCAGCGGGTGGTGCGGCCACAGGCGGATTATCTGCGCTCGCTGAATGTTCTGAAAACCGCCAAACGGATCGAGCCGAAATGCGTGACAAAAAGCGGCCTCATCCTCGGATTGGGGGAAACGGAAGCGGAGGTTCTGGAGACGGGACGGCAATTGCTGGCGAGCGGGGTATCGATTCTGACGCTGGGACAATATCTCAGGCCGACTTCGAATCATATCGAGGTCAAGGAGTTCGTTCCTCCGCGCAAGTTTGAAGAATTGTCGAAGCGCCTCGAGGCGATGGGGTTCTCCCGCGTGATCGCGGGGGCCTACGTTCGAAGTTCATATCACGCGGCCGAAGCTTTCGCGGGTGGCGGGCGCGTCCATGGAAAATACGCGGATGGGATTGTGACCGAAGAAAAAGGAGTCGATCGGAATGCGTGAGGTACTGGTGAAAGGGCTCGCCGGCAACGGTGATGAGGGAACGATCAAATGCTGGTATTTTGAAGAAGGGGACAGGGTGACCAAAGGCGACGACCTTCTGGAACTTGTCACAGCCGATGAATCGGTCGTGATCATTCCGGTCCCCGTGAACGGGATTCTTGCAGAGGTTTATTTTGGCGAGGGTGAAACGGTGCAGCGCGATGAGGTTATCTGTACGATCGACGATGAATCGAAAGAACTGCGGGATGAGGACGAGGATGATCCGGACGATGAAGAGGATGAAACGGATGGGCGCGACGGCGATGACGAAGAGTCCGAAGAGGATTACTGAACGAACTTGTTTTATGAATTGAACCGGGAGACGCGAGATGATGTTGCGAGACGGAAGGGAACGGATCATGCCGGCGGCGGATTCCCCTTTGACGGAATGCGAGTGGTGTTGTCGTGGCTGAATTGCTGAAGCTCAAAAGCCCGGCCGATTTTATCGGCAAGCAGGGGCACGGATACATCAGTTTTGGTTCGGGCCAGCCGGACCTTCCGCCGCCCAAGGAAGCGTTCGAAGGTATCAATTTGACGCGGGATTTGCGCTACGGACTGATCCAGGGTGAGTTTGCGCTTCGGGATGCCCTGACCCACGAGTATCCCGGATCGACGGCCGAGAATTTTGTGATCACGAACGGCGCGTCAGAAGCACTGGACCTTATCTTCCGCATCTGGGGGAAGGGTGAGAAGGTCCTTTTGCCCAGGCCGTATTACTACTCGTATCCGCCGATTATTGAAATGGCGGGGATGGTTCCTGTTTACACGGATATGGTGGAGGGGCGCATTGATCTTGAGGATTTCAGGAAGAAGGTGACGGGATGCAGGGCGGTGCTCATCAATTCGCCGTCGAACCCCACGGGACGCGTAGAGGCCATCGAAACGCTGAAGGAGATCGAGCGGATCACGCAAAATCTGGGCGTCTATGTCGTTTCGGATGAGGTCTACAAGGACCTGATCTATGAGCGCGAGAATTATCACATCCAGGGTAATCACGTCATCACCGTCAATTCCTTTTCCAAGACCTATTGTATGTGTGGCGTGCGGGTCGGTTATCTGTGGAGCGCGGATAAAAGCATCGTGGAGGCTGTTTGCGAGGCGAAAACCCACACGTCAATGAATACGAATCTCGTGGGCCAGGACATGGCGCTCCACGCCATGAGGGCGCCAAAGGAATATATCCTGCATCAGCAGGAGATCTGGCGCGCGCGCCGGGATTTCATGTACCAGGGTCTTCTGGACCTGGGGTTCGATCTGTGGAAACCGGAAGGCGCTTTTTATGTGCTTCCCAGGTGCAGGAACGCGCGCGAATTCCTGAGCCTCCTGGTCCGGGAATACAAGGTCATCGCCTACTTGGGGGAATGGTTCGGCGCGCCCGACCGCCTGCGTTTCAGCTACGCCCTTGATGTCAAAAAGATCGAAGAAGGTCTGGGGCGGATCCGCGACGCCATGAAAAAAGTGAGCGTCCTGTAATGCTCCGGCGCCTTGTGGACCCGGTTCGCCTATGACGCGTCCCGTTCCCGCGCGCCCTATCGGAGTTTTTGATTCCGGGCTCGGAGGGCTGACGGTCGTTCGCCAACTCCGGAGACATCTCGCGAACGAAGAGATTCTCTACCTCGGCGATCTGGCGCATCTTCCGTACGGCACCAAGTCGACCCGCGAGATTCGCCGGCGCTCCGAAGAATGCGCCCGTTATCTTCTGAAACAGGGAGTCAAAGCGCTTGTGATTGCCTGCAACTCCGCTTCCAGCGTGGCTTACCGTTCCTTGAGCAAGTCCCTTCCGATCCCTGTTCTTGATGTCATCACTCCCGCGGTGGAAGAGGCGCTGGCAAGTTCCCGGAGTGCCCGGATCGGCGTGATCGCGACCTACGCGACAATCGCGAGCAAAAGCTACGCCAAAGCCCTTGCGAAACGGCGGCCGGATGCGGATTATTTTATGCAGTCCTGCCCGCTTTTCGTGCAGCTTGCCGAGGAAGGATGGCTCGATAACGAGATCGCGCTCGGAACGGCCAGGCGATATCTCGAACCCGTGAAAAAAAAATCGGTCGATACCCTGATCCTCGGATGCACCCATTATCCGCTTCTTCAGAAGGTCATCGCAAAGGTCATGGGGCGCTCGGTCCGGCTGATCGATTCCGCGATTCCGACAGCCCGGCGGCTCGGAAAATTGCTTGAGGAGCGCGGGATACGTTCCCGTCGGACCGGCCGGGCCGCGCTCAGGATCCGCGTCACGGATTTCCCGCGCCAGTTCGCGAGGATCGGCGCGATCTTTCTGGGTGAGGAATTGTCGAACGTGAAACTGGTGAAAGTGCCATGAAAAAAGCCGTGTGTTTGCTCTCGGGCGGTATGGATTCCGCTGTCACGCTTTATTTCGCGAAGCGGGAAGGGTATGAGCCGGTCGCGCTGTCGTTTGACTATGGGCAGCGGCATCTCAGGGAAACGGAATCGGCCCAGGCGCTTGCGCGCGGGCTCAACGCGGAGCATCACGTGATCCCGATCCGGTTTCCCTGGAAGGGGAGTTCCCTCCTCGACCAGCAGATGAAAGTGCCGCACGGACGCGTCCCTGAGAAAATCACCAAGGATGTCCCCTCGACTTACGTGCCTGCCCGTAACAGCATATTTCTTGCCGTTGCCTTCTCATGCGCCGAGGCCGTCAAGGCGGAATCTGTCTTCATCGGAGCGAACGCTCTGGATTACAGCGGCTATCCCGACTGCCGTCCGGATTTTATCGCGGCATTCGCCGAAGCCATGCGTCAGGGGACCAAGACGGGCATGGAAGGCCGTCCGATCCGGATCATGGCGCCGCTACTGCATCTGACGAAAAAAGAGATCGTCCAGTTGGGACGGGAGTTGGGAGTGCCGTTTGAGAATACCTGGACCTGCTACGAAGGCGGTAACCGGCCGTGCGGGACTTGTGACGCGTGTGTCCTGCGCGCCAAAGGGTTTTACGAAGCCGGGATCGAGGATCCGCTGGTCGGACATGCGGGACTTTTCTGATCCCGTGCGCGCTGCGATCAGCGAGATATTTTCGTCCCTTCAGGGGGAAGGTCTCCACATGGGGGAACGGCACCTTTTCGTGCGCTTTTCGGGGTGCGACGTGAACTGCTGCTATTGTGACGAGCATTCCGGACGGGGCGCGGATATGACCGTTCGGGAGGCCCTTGCCGCGGTCGAAACCCTGGAGGCCGGCTCCGGCCCTCATTCCTTCGTGAGTTTGACGGGTGGCGAACCGCTTCAGCAGCCGGATTTTCTGCGGGGGTTGACACGGAAGCTGAAAGAATGCGGATACCGGGTCCTGCTTGAAACGAATGGGATTTGTCCGCGGGCCCTTGACGGAACGGTCGAGTTGTTTGATTCCATCTCCATGGATATCAAGCTCTCGAGCGTGGGGCGGCACCCGGATTTTTCGGACGCTCACGCGGAATTCCTGAAAATCGTCCGGAGGACGGAGACGGAGCTCTGCCTCAAGATCGTCGTTGCCGAAACCATGGACTTTGCGGAGTTCGACCGCCATATCGGCATGATCGCGGAGGTTGCTCCCGAAACCCCCGTTTTCATCCAGCAGAGGCAGGGGGAACGCGTTGACGTTCCGTATCTTGAGCGCGCCATCCAAACGGCGCGGCAACGGATCGCGGACGTCCGGCTTGGGTTCCAGTTGCATAAAATGCTCAACATGAAATAGGAGGCAGATTATGAGGATCGACGGAAGAAGGCCCGGACAGCTGAGAAAACTTGCGATCCGGACGGATTACCTGAAGTTTGCGGATGGATCCTGCCTGATCGAAATGGGCGAAACCAGGGTCGTTTGTTCCGCCAGCATCGAAGAGAAGGTTCCGCCTTTTTGCAAGTCGGAGGGGAAAGGGTGGGTCACGGCCGAGTACGGTATGTTGCCGGCGTCTTGCTCACAACGCATTCAAAGAGAGTCCTCGAAAGGCAGGCCATCCGGACGCACTCAGGAGATCCAGAGGTTGATCGGACGCAGTCTCCGGTCCGTCGTCGACCTCAAAAAGATCGGCGAACGGACGATCTGGCTCGATGCCGACGTGATCCAGGGGGACGGCGGCACGCGAACGGCGTCGATCACGGGTTGCTACATCGCGCTTTGCCTTGCGGTCAAAAAGCTTCTCAAGAGCGGTGTCCTGACCGAAGACCCTGTCCGGGATTCTGTTGCCGCGATCAGTGTGGGGGTTGTAAAGGATACGCCGATGCTTGATCTTTGCTACGAGGAGGATTCGAAGGCGGAGGTTGATATGAATGTGGTCATGACCGGGTCGGGCAAGATCGTGGAAGTGCAGGGCACGGCCGAGGGGAAGCCGTTTTCTGAAGCAACGCTCCTGAAATTGCTCACCCTGGCCAAAAAGGGTGTCCGGGAGCTGACGCGCGCCCAGAAAAAAGCTCTCTGACGCGATGAAGACGAGAAAACTTCTGGTCGCGACCGGAAATCAGAAAAAACTGAAAGAGTTGCAGGAGCTTCTTTCCGATCTTCCCCTGGAGCTTTTATACCTCAAGGATTTCCGGGACCTCAGGGAAGTTCCCGAGACGGGTGCCACGTTCGAAGAGAACGCGCGGATCAAGGCCCTTGGTTATGCCTCTCAGGCGGGGTGCTTGACCCTGGCGGATGATTCGGGGCTCTGCGTCGATGCCCTTGACGGTGCGCCGGGTGTCCTGTCAGCCCGTTTTTCGGGTCATGAAAAGGATGATGAGGCGAACAACCGGAAACTTATCGAGTTGATGAAGAATGTGCCGGATGCGAAGCGTTCCGCGCATTACACTGCCGCGGTCGCTCTCGCGGCCCCGGGGCGGGAGATCGTCTGTGTTACCGGCGATGTGCATGGTTTCATCGGTCATGAGCCTCGCGGGAGCGGCGGTTTCGGATACGACCCGTATTTTTTTTATCCGCCTTTCGGGCAGACGTTTTCCGAGATTCCCTCCGCCAGGAAGCACGAGGTTTCCCACCGTTTCAAGGCTCTCACGCAGATCAAGGCCGTGCTTGAAGCGTATTTGCGAGACTCCGGCGTCCGCGTTTAGTTTTTCGGATTTTCTATAGCGCGGGAGAATTTACCGGATATCGTTTTGACCTTTTCAAGGAGATTGTGACGCGAATCCTGTCCGGCCGGACCTAGAGAAAGATGGTGGGCGGTAGAGGACTCGAACCTCTGACTTCTACCATGTCAAGGTAGCGTTCTAACCAACTGAACTAACCGCCCGGAATGAATCGAGGAAGTCGCACATCTTAAACCGCGCGTATCCGGATTTCAACGAAAAAAGCGTCGTTTCCGGAGATTTGTCCTCGTCGCCGGACCGATCGATCTCCATCCCAGAACTTAACGGACGGGGACTTTCTGGGCGGTGGTCCCGCCGGCCGCCTTGGGGAGCGTGATCGTCAACACGCCATCCTTGTAGTCTGCCGTGATCCGTGAGTCGTCGACAGGGCCGGGCAGTGTAATCGTTCTCGCGTAGGAGCCGTAACTTCGCTCCTGGGCGTAATAACCCCTGGACTCGTCTTCCGTCGCGGAGCTGGTCTGGCGAACACCTTCGATCGTCAGCATTCCGTTCTGGACGGTCAGATTGATCTTGTCTTTTTCCAGACCCGGAAGGTCGCCGCGCACGATGTACGCATTTTCAGTCTCCTGAAGATCGATAGCGGGAGAGAAATCGGAGATGATCCCCTGGCCCATCATCTGACGGAGATGCTGCGTCATCGGTACGCTCATCATGAAAGCGCTTCTCATCATGTTGCTCATGCGGCGCGACAAGGCATCGAACTCTTCAAAGGGGTCGGCCTGATCATAGATGCTCTGAGGGACAAGACCTGCCGGAGTTGTTTGTGCTGATGGCCGGACTGGTTTTGATCGCAAAAAGCTCGCCGGGGGCAGATTTGGGGCCATCGTCGCATTGTCCTGCTTTTGCGTTGCCGGAGGCGTACCGTGTTGCCGCAGGAGCGCGACACCTTGCAGGATGATAATCAGAACGAGCAGGGCAATGATGATGTGGGATAGCTGAAAGGATTTTTTTTGATTCTCGGGTTCGACCATGACGGATCCTCCTGGGGATGGGGTCCCGCAGTCCCGCGTGAGGTATTAATCGCAGGACTGCGGCATGCCCGATTGTGTTATTTTACATCGATCCTGATCTGTTTGGGTTTGGCCTTTTCGGATTTCGGAACAACGACCTCCAGGACCCCATCCTTGTAGGTTGCCGTGACCTTCTCCGAATCCACTTCGGACGGAAGCTCGATCGAGCGCTGGAAGGTTCCGAAGACCCGCTCGGAATAATAGTATCCTTTTTCCTTGCGACTCTCTTCGGCCTTGCGGTCGCCTTTGAGCGTCAGCGTGTTTCCGACGACCGAAATGTCGATGTCTTTCCGCTCAATTCCCGGAATATCCGCCCGGAGCAAAAACTTGTCGTCCTCTTCACGGAGTTCCAGGCTCGGCACGAACGCATTGACGTTCTCGAGCGAACCTCGTCTCAAGGATGTCGAAAAGAGACGGTTAATATCGTCATGCAGATCATTCAGCATGTAAAACGGATCGAGTAACTTGGATTCTTTTTTGATCAGATGGTTCATTTTTTCCCCTCCTTTAATTTTTGTGAGCTTGGCGAATCACACCTTACTATATACACGAAACATGCCAGTTTGTTATTATCCATAAGTCATTTGTTTGTAAGCAGATACAAAAAAACAGATATTCTGGCAGCGGATCGATATGTGTAAATATGACACGTGATGATGTGAAAAAAATTCATGTTTCCGTGCCACGCGACGAAAAAGGCCATAATTCGCTAATACGCAACAACTTACGAAAGAGGTTGCGGGTTTTTATGTTCAACGGTACAATACGCGACATTTTTAAAGGAGGGAATTTTTTCCGGATTCATTAAAGCATGTCAGACTCTAAAGATTACGAGCCAATCTATCGGCTCAGGCACTCAGCCTCTCATATTCTCGCCCAAGCGGTCCTAGACCTTTATCCCGGAACAAAGCTTGCGATCGGTCCCGTGATCGACGAGGGATTCTATTACGATTTTGAAGCGTCCGTTCCGTTCCAGGAAGAAGATCTGCCCAAGATCGAAAAACGGATGCGGGAGATTGTCGCTGAAAATCAGGCGTTCTCCCAATGGTCGGTCGATAAGGATGAGGCCCGTAAATTTTTCCGGGAACGGAATGAGCCTTACAAGCTGGAGATCATCGAAGGGATCGAAGGCGGGCGTGTCAATTTCGTTCAGAACGGACCCTTTACGGACCTGTGCGAAGGCGGGCATCTCCGGAACTCCGGCGAACTCAAGGCCTTCAAGCTTCTCTCGGTCACCGGTGCTTACTGGCGCGGCAATGAGAATAATCCCATGCTGCAACGCATTTACGGGACCGCCTTCATGTCCCAGAAAGACCTTGATGCCTACCTCAAGCAGCGGGAAGAGGCTCAAAAGCGGGATCATCGAAAGGTCGGTAAACAACTGGAACTTTTCAGTTTCCATGAGGAAGGCCCCGGTCTTCCGTTCTGGAAACCCAAAGGGCTCATTCTCAAAAACCTGCTGATCCAGTTCATGCGGGAAAAACTGGACACTTACGGTTATGTCGAGATCGAAACCCCGACGATGCTGCGTGAGCGTCTTTGGCAGACCTCGGGTCATACGGACAATTACCGCGAGAACATGTTTTTTCTCGAAAGGGATGAAGAGGTTTATGCGGTGAAGCCCATGAACTGTCCGGGCGGGATGCTTGTCTATCTCGAGGACAAGCACTCGTACCGCGAACTGCCGCTCAAGGTTGCCGAGTTCGGGAAGGTCCACCGCTACGAGCGTTCGGGTGTCCTGTCCGGCCTTTTCCGGGTCCGCGGTTTTACGCAGGACGACGCCCACATCTTTACGACGCCGGAACAACTCGCGGCGAGCGTGGCGGAGACCATTCGCTATACGGATGAGGTGTACAAAACCTTCGGGTTTGATTATCATATCGAGCTCTCGACACGCCCCCCGAAATCGATCGGTTCCGATGAACAGTGGCGGATCGCGACGGAGGGGCTTCGGAGCGCACTGGACGAATTGAAACTGCCTTACAAGGTTAATGAGGCTGATGGGGCTTTTTATGGTCCCAAGATTGATTTCCATCTGAAGGACGCGATCGGGCGGACGCTTCAATGCGGCACGATCCAGCTCGATATGAATCTTCCCGAGCGCTTTGACCTGAACTATGTCGGCGAGGACGGAAAAGAGCACCGTGTGATCATGCTCCACCGGGCTATCTTCGGAAGTCTGGAGCGCTTTATCGGCATTTTGATCGAGCATTACGCGGGCGCATTCCCGGTCTGGCTGTCTCCGGTCCAGGTTCGTGTGGCGACGATCGCCGAACGTCACACGGCGGTTGCCGAAAAAGTGATCGCGCGGTTAAAGCGTGAGGGCCTTCGTGTCGATGCTGATTTTCGTTCCGAAAAGATCGGCTACAAGGTCCGCGAAGCGGAACTCATGAAGATTCCATATCTTTTTGTCATTGGTGACAAAGAGGCGGAGGCGGAGCGGGTCGCCGTGAGAACGCGCGGTAAACGGGATCTTGGTTCCCAGACTCTTGATGAGATTCTCGCTCGTATCAAGCGTGAGATTTCAGATAAACAGTAACCACAACCTTAGGGGGTAAATTGACTCTCGATCAAAAAAAAGTGCGCGCAAACGAGCGTATCCGCTCACCACAGGTCCGTCTCATCGGAGCTGCGGGAGAACAGATCGGCATCACAACCGTCCAGGATGCCCTGAGAAAGGCTCAGGAAGTGAATCTGGATCTCGTGGAAGTCTCGGCGACATCCGTGCCGCCTGTCTGCCGGATCATGGATCTCGGAAAATATTTGTATGCTCTGGAAAAGAAGGAGAAGGAATCGCGCAAAAAGCAGAAGGTCATTGATGTCAAAGAGATCAAAATGACCACCAAGATCGAGGATCACGACTATCAGACGAAGCTCCGCAATGCCCGGAAGTTTATCGAACGCGGGGACAAGGTGAAATTGACCGTATTCTTCCGGGGACGGGAGATCGTTTATGTTGATAAGGGGAACCAGCTGATCGCCCGTTTCGTGCAAGATCTTTCCGACATCGCGATGATCGAGCGTAATGTCGGACTCGAGGGAAAGATGATCCAGGTTTATTTGATGAAGATCAATCCGGCGACAAAAAAGAAAGAGACCCCGGATGTGTCCGCGGGTTCGGCCGGACCAACCAAGACAGAGTGAGGATCCAGCAATGCCCAAGATGAAGACCAGCAAGACCATGAGGAAACGTTTTCGCGTCACCAAGAAGGGGAAGGTGCTCGCGAATAAAACCCTCCGCCGGCACATGATGACGGACCGGAGTCCCAAAAAAAAGAGGCAGCTCCGGCGCAAGCTCAAGGCCCCGAAAACGAAGGTCAGCGCGATTATGATGCGCCTGCCTTATGGAACTTAAACACCGGTTTGATCGGTAAGAAAGGAACACTGTCATGCCAAGGACCACGCACAGCGTAGCTTCCAGGAAGCGCAAAAAGAAAATCTTCAAGCGCGCCAAGGGATTTGTCGGCGGCCGCCGCACCCTGTTGCGCACCGCAAAAGAGACCGTCGCGCGCGCGATGGCGTTCGCGACCCGCGATCGCAAACAACGCAAGCGTCAGTTCCGCCAGCTCTGGAATGTCCGGATCAACGCGGCGTGCCGCGAGAACGGGTTGACATATTCGCGATTTATCAATGCCTTGAGAAAGGCCAATGTAACGCTGAACCGAAAATCGCTTGCGGAGATCGCGGCCCGCGATCCGAAGTCGTTCAAAGAGATTCTGAATTTCGTCAAAAAAGCCTGATGTTTTTGAGTTCCCGGCTGTTCCCTGCGTTGCTCAGGCGGAGTTCCTTTCATGATTGAGATAATCCGGAGAATCGAGTCAGAGGCACAGGAGGCGCTTGCCAGGGCGGAAACGGGTGAGGCCTTGCAATCCCTCCGGGTCGCTTTCCTCGGAAAAAAAGGAAAGTTCCAGGACCTTTTCAAGGACTTTGGCGCGGTTCCGGCCGATCAGCGCAAGGCGATCGGTGCCGAGCTGAACCGTGTCAAGGATTGGCTCGAACAGGCCATTGCGACGGCCCAGGCCAGGCTGGAAAACAAGGGGACGGACGCCCAGTTTGACGGGACCTTGCCCGGCGTTGTTCCGCAGACGGGCAGCATTCATGTCCTCCAGCAGACCATTGACGAGATCACGTCGATCTACGGCCGTATGGGGTTCGAGGTCGTGGAAGGGCCTGAAATCGAAACCGAGTTCCACAATTTCACGGCCCTCAATATTCCCCTGAACCATCCGTCGCGCGACGCGTTTGACACCTTTTATACGACCCAAGGGCATCTCCTGCGTTCGCAGACGTCGACCGTTCAGGTGCGCGTGATGCAATCGCGAAAACCGCCGCTCCGGGTCGTCGCTCCGGGGCGTGTTTACCGGCCCGACACCGTTGACGCGAGCCATTCCTTCATGTTCCATCAGATCGAAGGCTTGATGGTCGATGACAAGGTCACCTTCAGTGATCTGAAAGGCGTCCTTCACCTTTTTTTGCGCGAGCTTTTTGGATCCGCGATCAAGCTTCGCTTTCGCCCGCATTTCTTCCCGTTCACCGAACCGAGCGTTGAGGTGGATATCCAGTGGGGAAAAGGCTGGCTGGAGGTTCTGGGGGCGGGGAGTGTGGACCCGAACGTTTTTGAGGCGGTCGGTTACGACAAGTCCCGAGTCAGGGGGTTCGCGTTCGGTCTCGGGGTCGAACGCATCGCCATGCTCCGCCACGGCATCACGGACATACGGCATTTTTATGAAAACGACATCCGTTTTCTGAGGCAATTCGCATGAAGGTCTCGACGAACTGGCTTCGTGATTTTGTGACCCTCGCGCCGCCGATCACGCGCATCGCGGACCGGCTGACGCTGGCCGGACTTGAAGTGAAAAAGGTCGATCAGATCGATGATCTCCAGGATACGGTCTTCGAGATCGAGATCACCTCGAACCGTCCGGACTGGCTTTCCCATGTCGGGGTTGCCCGCGAGATTTCGGCGGTCGAAGCGCTGTCGCTCAAAATGCCGCTGCTCGATATCGAGGCCGGGCGAACTCCTCCGGCGGGTTGGAAGATTCATATCAAGGATGCTGAAGCCTGTCCTTATTACACGGGTGTTCTGATCGAGGGGATCACCGAAACCAGGACGCCGGAATTCATGGTTCAACGCCTTCTTGCCTGCGGTGTCCGCAGTGTCAACTTGATCGTGGATATCACAAACTATGTCCTGCTCGAATACGGCCAGCCTCTTCATGCCTTTGACGCAGACCTCATTCAGGGAAGAGAGATCCAGGTCCGCAAGGCGAAGCCGGGGGAGAGACTCCTTGCGATCAACGACGCCACGATTGAGCTGAACCCGAATGACCTTGTAATTGCCGACAGTGATTACGCGATCGCGCTCGCGGGTGTCATGGGAGGAAAAAAGACCGAGATCTCGGACCGCACGCGCAATGTCTTCCTTGAATCCGCCTTTTTTGATCCGGGCCGGGTCCGGCGGGCATCGCGAAACCATCAACTCTCGACCGATTCATCGTACCGGTTCGAACGCCGGGTCGATCCGGAGACTGTGGATCATGGCAGGCAGCGGGCCCTTTCCCTTATCAAGCAATATGCCAAGCCCGGCCGTATCAGCTCGCCGGTCAAGGCGGGTGAAAAACCCATTTTGAGGGTCAAACAGGTCCACATCCGCGAGGAAGAAATCCGCGATGTGCTGGGATGCGACATCAAGCCCAATCAGGTCGCCTCGATCCTCACAAAGCTTGGCTGTGAAGTGAAACAGCACGCTCCGGGCAGCTGGAAGGTCGGTGTTCCTTCCTTCCGCGCTGACCTTGAACGTCCCGTGGATCTGGTCGAGGAGATCGCGCGGATCTATGGCTACGACGCCATTCCCGAGACCCTTCCCGCCCGGGCCCCTGTTTCGCTTACTGAAAACCCGCGATTGAAACTGGAACGGAGGCTGCGGAACCTGCTGAGCGGGGTCGGCTTGCATGAGGCCGTGACCTTCAGCCTGATCAGTGATCGGGGACTCGATGAGAAAGTCGACCTTGCGTCCGCGGTCCGGATTGTTAATCCCCTTCATCACGGACTTCACTGGATGCGCCCGACCCTTGTGACGGGGCTCCTTGATGCGGTTCAGAAGAATGTTAATGCGGGTGCTGATTCTGTGCCCCTGTTTGAGATCGCCAATGTCTACTCGGCGGGCGAAGCGCAGAAGCATCCCCGCGAGGAGCGAATGCTCGGCATCATGCTTTACGGGAAACGTGCCGCGCCAAACTGGATTGACCATTCCCGGGAGGCCAGTCTGTTTGACGTGAAGGGGATCGTGGAAACGATTCTCGGCGGTGCTTCCGAGGGGGGATGGAAACTCCAAAAGATTCACAAGAGTTATCTGACGCCTTCGACCGCCCGGGAATTCGTGGTCGGCGCCGAGCGGCTCGCTTTCCTTGGAGCGGTCTCTCCGGAGGTTTGCGCCAGGTGGGACCTTAAAGGGTCGGCCTACTATGCCGAGATTTCGCTCGATAAAGTGGCCGGAAAAGCCGGAAACGTGGTGAAGAAGTTTCGCGAATGGCCCAGGTACCCGGCGGTGGCGCGGGACCTTTCGCTGACTGTCAAGGACGAGGTCCCGTGTGAGGCCCTTATCAAAGAGATTTGCGAACTTGGCGGGGGATTGATACGGAGCGTCAGTCTTTTCGATCTCTTCCGGGGGAAACGTATCCCTGCCGGCTACAAGAATCTCGCCTTTCGCATGGTTTATCAATCACTTGAGCGGACCCTGGTGTCGGAGGAGGTTCAGAAGCTCCACGACCGGATTGCCGACACGCTCGTCAGGAAATACCAGGCCGCATTCCAGCAGTAACCCTGCTTGCCCGGCTTTTTGCCGCTGAGAGTTACTATGCAAAAAAAAATCCCTGATGACGCCAAAGATTTCTTTCAAGACGGTTCCTCCGGGGATTTGTTCGGCGGCGAAAATACCGAAGGTCTCTCCCCGGCAGACAAACGGTCGCCCCTGGCCGCCCGCATGCGTCCTCGCAAACTCGATGAAGTTGTCGGGCAGGAGCATCTTTTGGGGCCCGGCAAACTCCTTCGCCGGACGATCGAATCCGATCGTCTGACCTCCCTGATCCTTTATGGCCCTCCCGGCACGGGAAAGACGACGCTGGCGCTCGTGATCTCCCGGATGACCGCGGCGAAGTTCGTATCGATCAATGCCGTCCTCAGCAATGTCGCGGAAATGCGTCAGATCCAGGAGTCTGCGCGGCGCTTGCGGAGCTCTCAGAAGCGCCGGACGGTTCTTTTTGTGGACGAGATCCACCGATTCAACAAGGCCCAGCAGGATATCCTGATGCCCGATGTCGAGCATGGGAATATCATCCTGATCGGTGCGACCACCGAAAACCCCTCATTTTCGATCCGCGGGCCGTTGCTTTCCCGCTCCCTTGTTTGTGAATTGAAACCGCTGGATGCGGCGCATCTTGCCGAATTGATCCGGCGCGCCTGCGTTGATGTCGAGCGCGGGCTCGGTGCCTTGCCGCTGAAGATCACTTCGGAGGCGGTCTCGCATCTGGCGTCGCAGGCCTCCGGGGATGCCCGCCGTGCATTGAATGCGCTGGAGGTCGGGGCGTTGACGACGATCCCGGGTCCGGACGGGAAAGTCTTGTTCGATCTCAGGGTTGCCGAAGAGTCCTGCCAAAAGAAGATGGTCCAGTATGATTGGGATGGTGATTGCCACTACGATACGATCAGTGCGTTTATCAAAAGTCTTCGGGGGTCCGATGTCGATGCGGCGATCTATTGGCTTGCGAAGATGATCTATGCGGGGGAGGATCCGCGATTCATCGTGCGGCGCATGCTCATTTTTGCGAGTGAGGATATCGGCAATGCCGATCCCCAGGCCCTGGTCCTGATCTCGAGTGGGATGCAGGCGATCGAAGTCGTCGGGTTGCCTGAGGGACGGATCATTTTGTCGCAGATGGCGGCTTATCTGGCCTTAGCCCCCAAGAGTAATTCCAGTATTGTTGCCATCGATCATGCGCTTGAAGATGTCAAGTCGAGACGGGTCGATCAGGTACCTCAGCACCTCCGGGATGCCCACTATTCGGGAGCTCAAAAGATGGGGCATGGCGAGGGCTATAAGTACCCTCACGATTACCCCGGGGGCAAGGTCGATCAGGTATATCTTTCCCGTTCTGCCTCTTACTACAGGCCCAATCCTGTCGGTTTTGAACGCGAACTGTTAGAGCGTTTAAAAACTATCAAAAAATCTTCCTAGTTTTCAAAAAACAGAAGGGCAAAGTGTCCGATTTTCTATTCATGAAAGCTATGTATTGATATATAATGATATGTGCAGATATCAATAGTTTTTTTAAAGCTTTATTAATTGACAAAATTATTAATATGATATATATTATTGTTAGTATATGTGATAAGCAGAATTAGATTATATGAATTAGAGATCACAAAGTTTAGGAGTGAGCGAAAATGGCGCATGATTCAAGCGATATAAGGAGCAGCAAAATAGGCGAGAAGGGAGGTCCTCACATCCTTCCATGGCTCCTGATCGGTGAGTTTCTTTCGGGATATATGTATCCCGAGCTTCACAGGAGTCTTCGGAGGGTCGAACGTGTTCGCAAGAGGAAAATATGCTATGAGTAAGTTCCATTACAGCACAAGAGAGATCGCCGGCGTCTCTGTTTTTGATCTCAAGGGGGAACCTACTTTTGAGACGGTTCAGGACGTGGCGTGGAAGATACAGAAGAGCATTCGCCGTCACCGTATGCAACGGATCATTTTGAATTTCCAGCATGTCGGGAATTTGGACGCGATTGGCTTGCGGAGACTTCTGACAGTCTGTCTCAGACCCAAGCATAGCGTGATCTACGGCGCATCAGCCGAGATGGTGAATTATCTTGAGGATAATTGTCTGCCGTCCACGGTAGACATATGCAGTGACGAAAAGTCGGTGGCGGAAAGCTTTGGATCGTTCCTGTTCGACAAGGATAGTTCGAAGACGTTTCCTGCCAAAGAAGTGCTGCGTCCCCAGGATTCCATCGGATACCAGTTCGAGAAACGGCGGAGTAGCCGCATGCATGTGGCCATTCCGATCGAAATCAGCATCACGACGGCCCAGAGCCAGGAGATCACAAGCCGGGCCATCGCGACCAATATCAGCGAGGGCGGTATGTTTGCTGAATATCTTGACCTGGAAACCGCGCGCAAGATCAATCTGCTAGATCCTATCGCGGATCTTCCTGTCGAAGTCCATGTTTTTCCGAGCGCGAACTTTCCGGACGAATATCATCTGAAAGGGAGGGTTCGGCGTAAGGACGTTCGAAAGGCGCAATTGGGACTGGGAATCGAGTTCGTCGGAAACTGAGCGCCGGGTGATTTTAGCGATCGCGGCGCTCAGCTTCCGGCGATGACATTACTTCTTTTCTGACAATGACTTGCGTCGCCTCGTGAAGCGGGTTCGTCCTTCCTCATAAATTTCCATCCTTTGGTTGACATCTCCATCGGTTTTCGGCATAATACGCGCCGTAAGAGACTTACGGGTCTCGACTCACCTGCAGAGGTTCCTGGCCACACAAATCCCCACTCGGTCAGGAACCTCTTTTTTTTACAGAGGGAGGGTATGATTTTGGATAAGGATATTCGTTTTACCGACAAGAAGATTGATGAGAGCTGGAAAGACCAGATCGAAGGTTCCAAAGCCGCCGCTCCCCAAGCCTCCGCTCGCGCTCCCGAAACATCAAAGATTTTTGTCAGCCTTGTCCAGTCGCTTGGCATTCAGGCCTTGATGCATCTCGGCGCCATGCCCAATCCAGTGACCCGGAAGACCGAGCTTAACCTGGATGCCGCGAAGGAGACGATCGACGTCCTGGTCGTTCTTCGCGACAAAACCATCAATAACCTGAGCGCCGAGGAAAAGCAGATGCTTGACTCCCTGCTTTGCGAGCTCCAAATCAAGTTCTCCCAGTCCGTATGATCGGATCCAAGGGCCGCACCCTGCGCATCGTCATCAGCTTCGCGGCCATTTTCCTTGTCTTTTATTCGATGCGGGGGAAGATCCAGGAGTCTCTTTCGATCCTTCGTACCGAAACGGACTGGCAATGGGTTGTCGTGGCCTTCTTCACGTATCTTGGAGGGTTGGCTATCAATACGGTCCGGATGCAGTGGGTCTTTCGTGTGCAGGATATCCGCATGACTTTCAGGGATTGCTTTTATCTTGGGTTGGTCGGTATGTTCTACAACCTTTTCCTGCCATCCGCCGTTGGTGGCGACATCGTCCGCGCCTATTACGCCTACAAACATTCCGGGAAAAAGATCGAATCGGCGACCTCGATTCTCCTTGATCGCCTCATGGGATTCGTCGCCGTCATTATTATCGCGCTCATCGGCCTTATCATTTTCAGTAAGGATATCCAGAGCGCCTATATTGACTACTGCGTTTACGGTGCGTTCGCGGTTTTAATGTTCTGCCTCGTTTTCTTTGCGAGTAAACGGTTCGCGCGTCTGTTTAAAGGCTTCACGATCGTCATTCCGTGGCGCAAGTGGAAAGAGCGGCTTTCCGAGATCTACAACGCGATCTACAGTTACAGACACCATCGTGCCTCCGTCCTGGGCTCGGTCCTTCTTTCCTTTGTCTCGCAGACCGTGTTTATCGTTTCGTACTTCGTGCTCGCCATAAGTTTGGGCGGGGGGATCTCGTTCTGGAAATTTTTTATCTTGATACCCGTGGTTACCATCGTTAGTATGGCGCCTTCCATCGGCGGTCTTGGCGTCCGCGAAGCCGGAACCCTATACCTTTTCAGCAGGTATTTCACGCCCGAGCGGGCCTTGGCCTATACCTTGCTCATGGACGCGCTGATCTACGGTTTCAGTTTTATTTCGGGTGTTGTTTACGCCTTTAAGGGCGGTTTGAAGTCCCGGGACCTCCGTGAAATGGAAATGATGCAATCCGCCGGGGAATAGTTTAGAATCAGCGTTTTGGACGGGCCTAATTTATGAAAATACTCGTTATTCACGGACCGAATCTGCAACTTTTGGGGAAGCGGGAAGTGCCGGTATACGGCACCGTAACCCTGAATGCGATCAATAGCGCCTTGTTAATGCTTGCGGCAGAGCTTGGCGCTGAACTCGAGATTCTCCAGAGCAACCATGAAGGAGCGATCGTCGACGCGATCGGGAATGCCCGCGGCATCTTTCACGGAATCCTGATCAACCCTGCGGCATACACCCACACCAGCATCGCTGTTCGCGACGCTCTTGCCGCCAGCGATATCCCGGCGGTTGAAGTCCACCTCAGTCATATCTACAAACGGGAAGATTTCCGCCAACACTCCGTGACGGCTCCTGTGTGTGTGGCGCAGGTCACCGGTTTCGGAAAGAACAGTTATCTTTTAGGGCTGCGCGGGCTCGTGTCCTACTGTTCCGCAAAACGGTCAACTAAAACCGCCAAGACGGCAAGGAATAAAAAATGAACGTCAAAGAGATCAAGGAACTTTTGGAACTGATGGCCGAACACAATGTTTCGGAGATCGAGGTCGAGAAAGACGACATGAAGATCAAGCTCCGGAAGCTCTCGAGCGGTCAGGTGACGATCAATCAGGGGCAGGCGGTGCCCGCCATTCTCCCCGCGATGCCTCCCATGGTGCCCGCAGCGCCGGCCCCGGTCGCGCAGGCCGGTGCACCAGCCGCCGTAAAAGAGGAAGAGGGCATCGTGATCGTGCGTTCTCCGATGGTTGGCACCTTTTATGCGGCTCCCGCGCCCGATCAGCCGCCGTATGTGTCGACCGGAAAAACCGTCAAGAGCGGGGATGTCCTCTGCATCATCGAGGCCATGAAGCTGATGAATGAGATCAAATCTGAAACCGGGGGGACCGTCGTGGAAATCCTGGTGAATAACGGCCAGACCGTTGAGTACGATCAGCCCATTATGAAGATCAAGAAGGCTTGATCCCAACCCCTTACCCCTGAAGAGGAATCAACGACCTATGTTCTCCAAGATCATGATCGCGAACCGCGGAGAGATTGCCATCCGGGTGATTCGCGCATGCCGTGAGCTCGGCATCAAAACCGTCGCGGTATTCTCCAAGGCAGACCGCAACTCCCTTCATGTCAAACTGGCCGATGAAGCGGTCTGTATCGGAGAAGCACCTTCCTCGGAAAGCTATCTGAATATCCCGTCACTGATCTCCGCGGCGGAGATCGCGGACGTGGAAGCGATCCATCCCGGCTATGGATTTCTTGCCGAGAACGCTCATTTTGCCGAAATCTGTGAATCGTGCCAGATCAAGTTCATCGGCCCTCGTCCCGAAAGTATGCGCCTGGCCGGCGACAAGGCGATCGCCCGCATGGAAATGAAAAAAGCCAGCGTTCCGATCATTCCGGGCAGCAAGGGCGTTATCAAAGACCAGGAAGAGGCTCTCCGGATCGCAAAAAAGCTCGGCTATCCCGTAATCATCAAGGCCTCGGCCGGCGGGGGCGGGAAAGGCATCAAGATTGCCCACAATGACGGCAAGTTGATAAGTTCGTTCCTGACGGCGCAAGCCGAGGCAGAAGCCGCATTCGGCAATCGGGACATCTATATTGAAAAATGTATCCAGGAACCCCGCCATATCGAAGTCCAGATCATGGCTGACAGTTTCGGGAACGTCGTGCACCTGGGGGAGCGCGACTGTTCCGTTCAGCGCCGTCATCAAAAGCTGATCGAAGAGTCGCCGGCACCGGGGATCAGCGCCAAGATTCGCCGCCGGATCGGGGAAGCCGCCATCCGCGCCGCCAAGGCGTTCAGGTATGAGAATGCCGGGACCATCGAGTTTTTGCTCGACGGCAAGGAGAATTTTTATTTCATGGAAATGAACACCCGTCTCCAGGTCGAACATCCCGTTACGGAGTACGTCACCGGTATCGACCTGGTCAAGGAGCAGCTGCGTGTTGCCGCGGGCGAAAAGCTCAGCTTTACCCAGGAGGATATCAAGCTCACCGGTCATGCGATCGAGTGTCGCATCAACGCGGAGGATCCCGACAATAACTTCATGCCATCTCCCGGGAAGATCGAGACCTGGCAGATGCCGGGAGGGCCGCGTGTTCGTCTGGACAGTCACGGTTACGCGGGCTATGTGATCCCGCCGTTCTACGATTCCATGCTCGCGAAGTTGATCGTCCACGGCAAGAACCGCCTCGACGCGATTGCGATCATGCTTCGGGCACTCCGGGAAATGCAGATCGGTCCGGTCAAGTGTACGGCGTCGCTACATGAAAAAATCCTCAATAATCCGAAGTTTCGTCAAGGCGTCATCACGACGAAGTTCATCGAAAGCGCTTTTGGTGCCGGCAAACAGGACGGGGCTGAGCGCGAAAAGTCCTCCGAAGATTAGCGCATGAAGGTCACGAACGCTTTCGCTCAGCTGTTTGCGATTCTGTCATTTCTGACGCTCGGATGTCTGTTGATCATCGTCTCGCTGCGGCTTCTCGCGTTTGATGACGCGATCCTGAAGCTCCAGGAGATTTATCAAAGCCCGTGGCGGTCTGCGCAGGTCGGTGTCGTGGGATTTCTGTTCATTGTGCTCGGGATCGCTTTTTCGAAGGAACTCGTGAAATCCGGGCGACCCAACGAGGCGCTGATCTTTCAGAGCGAGATTGGTCCCGTTGTTGTTTCGACCAGTGCGATCCAGAGTGCCGCGCTCAAGGCCCTGAAGCGGTTCACGCTCGTGCGGAAGGCCAAGGTGAAGGTCAATATCAACGGAAAAAACGTTGAGATCAAACTCCGGTTGATCCTCTGGTCCGGAAGTCACGCGGCGGATTCGCTGGCGGAGATCCAGAAGGAAATCCTGGGGCGTGCGAGTCGTTTGCTTGGCCCTGAGAACCAGATCACGGTCACTTGCGATGTGAAGGGGCTGGAGGATGCCGAAACAGTCTTCCCGTCGTCCCCGGGCTCAAAATAGTGTTATTTACAAACTAATAAACCAAAGAAGGAGTTACGACCATGAAACGTATCGGAATGCTTACGGGTGGGGGCGATTGCCCGGGATTGAACGCGGTGATTCGCGCCATTGTGCGGACGGCCAAAAAAGAAGGCTGGACGTGCATCGGATTCAAACATGGCTGGAAAGGCGCTATCGAGAACATCCATGAGGAGCTGACCCTTGCTTCGATCTCGGGTATCCTCCCGCGCGGAGGAACGATCCTCGGGACCTCCCGCACGAATCCTTACAAGAAAGCGGAGGACGTTGAGAAGGTTCGCGAAACGATCAAGAAGAACCGGCTTGATGCGCTCATCGCAATCGGCGGTGAGGACACTCTTGGCGCGGCACACAAGCTCTTTAAGGACGGTCTTCCCGTGATCGGAGTTCCGAAAACGATCGACAACGATCTCAACGCCACCGACTACACGTTCGGTTACGACACGGCGCTCAATATCGCCACGGAATGTCTTGACCGCCTCCACACGACGGCGGATTCGCACGACCGCGTCATGGTGGTCGAGATCATGGGCCGTCACGCCGGATGGATTGCCCTCGAAGCGGGGCTCGCGGGCGGGGCGGACGCAATCCTGATCCCCGAGGTCCCGATGACCGCGGATGAGATTTGCGAATATATCCAGAGCCGGCATAAGCGCGGCAAGAATTTCAGCATTGTCGCGGTCGCGGAAGGCTTTTCCATTAAGGGCGAGGACCTTGTCACGAGCAAAAAGGAACTGGACGCTTTCGGTCACGTTCAGCTCGGCGGCGTCGGGGACCGGCTCGCGAAACTCATCGAAAAGAAGACCGGTTTCGAGACTCGCTGCACGGTGCTCGGTCATATCCAGCGCGGTGGCTCGCCGACTGCTTTTGATCGGGTTCTCGGGACGCGTTTCGGCGTCAAGGCGGTTGAGCTCGTCAAGCTCGGAAAATTCGGTCACATGGCGGCGCTTCGCGGCCGTGAGATTATCGAGGTTCCGCTCGCGGATGCCGTGGGCGCCCTCAAAACGGTGCCGATGCACCTTTACGAAACCGCCAAGATGTTCTTCGGCTGATCCATGCGGAACTATTTCGACGCGGTCCTCGCCGGACACGCCGATGCCTTCCAGAAGACGTTCGTTCCCGAACAGCTTGCGGTGATTGACCAGATCGTCCGGGCGATTATCGATATGCTCAAAGGCGGTCATAAGCTGCTTCTGTGCGGCAACGGGGGTTCCGGGACCGATGCGCTCCATATCGCGGCCGAGTTCGTGGGCCGCTTTGAAAAAGAGCGCATCAGTCTTCCCGCGATCGCCCTTACCGCGGACACGGCGTCCATCACCGCGATCGGTAACGATTACGGTTATGACCGCGTTTTCGAAAGACAGGTCGAGGGGCTCGGTCAAAAAGGGGACGTCCTGTTCGCTCTTTCAACGAGCGGAAAGTCCCCCAATGTGCTGAAGGCGATCGAGAAGGCGAAAAGAAAGGGGATCCTGACGGTCGGTTTCACCGGCAAGGACGGCGGGGCGATGAAGGACGCCGTTGACCTGCTATTCCTCGTCCGTTCGAACAAGACCGCGCACATTCAGGAAATGCACATGGTCGCGCTCCACGGGATTTGCGAGACGGTAGAAGGTATCCTCTTCGGATAACCGGACCATGGATAAGAAGATTCTCACGCCCCGAAAGCTGGCCGCTACAGTCGCGCGCCTCAAATCGCAGGGGAAGAAGATCGTTTTCACGAATGGGACCTTTGATATCCTGCACCTTGGTCATGTCACCTACCTCCGGAAAGCGCGCCGTGAAGGAGATGTCCTGATCGTCGGTGTTAATACCGACCGTTCTGTGAAAAAGTACAAGGATCCGAGCCGCCCCGTGAATCCTGAAGGCGACCGGATCAGGGTGCTGACGGCGCTCGCTTGCGTGGACTATGCGATTCTTTTTGGTGATACTACGCCGCTCAAGCTGATCCTGAAGATCCGCCCCGATGTTCTCGTCAAAGGCGCGGACTGGGCGCTCAGGGATATCGTCGGCGCGAAAGAAGTGATGTCCTGGGGCGGCCGGGTCAAGCGTGTCAAATTCGTCGCGGGCCGGTCGTCGACGCGCATCATTAAAGCGCTGAATCTGGCTTGACCGTCGTGAAATGGCAGGAACGTGTTTTTAAAGCTTTCACGCTGTACGCGGTCACGAACCTCACCATGGAGAGCACGGAGAGCGTCGGGAAGATTGAATCCGCCTATCGTGGCGGCGCGGATATCGTTCAATTGCGCTCCAAGGTCCTGACGGATGCCGCTTTGCTGCGGATCGGCGAGAAAACGTCACGGATAGCAAAACGCTACCGAAAGTTGTTTGTTGTCAATGATCGGGTCGATCTTGCGATCGCGCTCAACGCGGATGGCGTTCACCTCGGTCAAGAAGATATGCCGGTTGCGGTTGCCCGGACGATCGCACGGCGCGCCGGTGTCCGCCTCAGGATCGGGAAATCGACCTCCCGTATTTCTGAAGCCCGCGTCGCGATACGGGAAGGCGCCGATTACATCGGAGTCGGTCCGGTTTATGCGACGCCGACAAAGCCCGGTCGCGTCCCGGCGGGGCTTGATTATGTCCGGCAAGCGGCAACCCATGTGACTATCCCCTGGGTCGCCATCGGCGGGATCGATCCCAGAAACGTTCGTGCGGTGTTAGAAGCCGGTGCCACACGGATCGCCGCGGTCAGGGCGGTCTTTGCAGCAACGGATCCCGCGGCCGCCGCGCGCGCATTCAAACAACAACTAGAGAGGTAGCCACCATGTCAAAGACACCGCCCCTTGTCGTGATCGGAACCGTTGCGATAGATGAACTGTCGACGCCCTTCGGCGCCCGGCAGACCGTCTTCGGCGGGTCCGCATCGTTCTTCTCCTACGCCGCGAGTTTTTTTGCGAGGGTGGGCGTGGTTGCGGTTGTCGGTGAGGATTTCCCGGAAGAATACCGGGATGTCCTCAAGGAACGGGAGATCGACCTCAGTCATCTGGACACGTTGCCGGGCAAAACCTTTCATTGGAAGGGGAAGTATGAGTCGGATATGAATTCCGCGATCACCCTTCAGACCGACCTGAACGTCCTCCTCGATTTTAAGCCGAAGATCCGTTATGAAAAAACGCCGGAATTCGTATTCCTCGCAAATATTGACCCCGACCTTCAGCTGTCCGTGCTCGATCAGATGCATGGTTCCGCGCTTAAATTCGTTGCCTGCGACACGATGAACTTCTGGATCCAGTCCCGGAAGGATGCCGTCCTGAAGGTCCTCGGACGCGTTCACGCGGTGTTCATGAACGACGGGGAGGCCCGCCAGTTGACCGGCGAGGTCAACCTCATCAAGGCGGCCCAGCAGATTTACAACCTCGGTCCGGAATACGTGATTATCAAGAAGGGGGAGCATGGGGCTCTTCTCTACAGTCGCGAGGGTGTTTTTATCTATCCCGCTTATCCGCTGGAAACGGTCTACGATCCCACGGGTGCCGGCGACAGTTTCGCCGGCGGCGTCATGGGGTACCTTGCCTCGGCCCGCAAGGTGAACCTCAAGATCATGAAAACAGCGATCGCTTACGGCACGGTCGTTGCGTCGTTCACGGTCGAGAAATTCGGCATGTCGCGGCTTCGCGAAGTGAAGCGTGAGCATTTTGACAAACGGCTGGAAGTTTTGAAAAAAATCTGTAAAATCTAGGCGTTCGTCGGGCGGGATTAGCATAGTGGTAATGTCCCAGCTTCCCAAGCTGGTCAGACGGGTTCGATTCCCGTATCCCGCTTTGTTTTCATTAAGAAACGGTAAGTCTTCCGCATGAACGGCCCGTTCAAAAACGGGCCTTTTTTTTACATGGCAAAAAAACATCACAAGATACTCGAACGGAAAACCTTATTCTCCAAGGGACCGATTCATCTGCTGGATTTGAAGGTTCGCACGCCTCATGGAAAGGTCCTCTCCAGACAGGTCCTCAAACACCCCGGCTGTGTAGTGATTATGCCGCGTACAAAATCCGGTAAGTACACGCTGGTACGGCAGTACAGGTTTCCCATCATGAAGCATCTCTGGGAGCTGCCCGCGGGAGGCAAAGAGGCCGGTGAGAGCTTCGCGGCCGCGGCACGGCGAGAGCTCCGGGAGGAGATTGGAATGGCTCCCGGCCGCATGAAAAAACTCCTCGAGTTCTATCCCACACCCGGTGTCTCAGGTGAAAAAATGTGCCTGTATTTGGCATGGGATTTGCGTCCAAGCATTGCCGAAAAAGACGAGGACGAGGAATTCGAGACAGGTCAGTTCTCTCTGCGCGAAATAGGACGAATGATCGAATGCGGGGAGATCGTCGACGGGAAGACCCTGATCGGTTATTACTGTGTCAAAAACATGACAAAAGAGTAACGGTTCATACGAGAATGAAAGCGCAGGACTTTATCGCCCAATCCGGAACATGACGCTTGCGGAGCCGGTACCGTTTCCTTTCCAGGGCCGTCAAATACACGCTTCCCGAAAAGGGCTCTTGTGGAGCCAGGATGTTCTTTTTGGCGCATGCCGGGAAAGACCTTCAGCGGGCGTGAAAACTGATCAAAGGGATTTGCCTGGCAAACGACGCCTTTCTCAAGTCCTGATTTGCATTTTTGATTTTTCTGGTATACTACCCGCCCCCGATCCAGATTGATCGCCCGCGTGCTGGAGTAGCTCAGTCGGTAGAGCAGCTGTTTCGTAAACAGCAGGTCGTCGGTTCGAATCCGACCTCCAGCTTTTTTCTTTCCTAACGCTTTTTTCGCAAGTGGGTCGGCAGGATATTGAGGGCTTCCCGGTATTTGGCAACGGTGCGGCGCGCGATCCGGATGCCGTCTCCGGCCAGAGATTCGGCGATGGCCTGGTCGCTGAGCGGCTTGCGGGGATCCTCCCGGTCGATCAGCGCTTTCACTTTCTCCATGATGCTTTTCTGGGATTCGCCGGTCCCGTCCTCCGTCCCGATCTTCGGCGAGAAAAAGCTTTTGAAGGGGATCGTTCCTTGGGGTGTTGACATGTATTTTCCGTGGATCGCCCGGCTGACCGTTGATTCGTGGAGATCGAGCCTTTCGGCGATATCCTTCATGCGAAGCGGCCGGAGATGGGAGAATCCGCGCGTGAAGAAAAGCGGCTGGGCCTTCACGATTTCTTCGGTGATGCTGCGGATCGTGCTCTTGCGGAGTTCCAGCGCCTTGATGAAATCCATGCCGTTTGAAAGCCGCGTCTTCAGGAAATCCCGCGTGGAACGATCGGTGCCGCGGTCACGGAGCATTTTCCGGTATTCCGCGTTGATGCGAAGACGGGGGATGAACTCATCGTTCACCCGGATTTCGAGATCGTTGTCGCTACCGTCCCTGATCGAGATGGTGGCGTCCGGGGTGACCGTGATCGCTTCTTCCGCGTAAAAGCTGCGCCCCGGACGGGGCTCAAGCCTCGAGATCATTTCAACGGCGCTCCTGATCGCGGCCTCGCTCTGGCGAAAGATCCTCGCGAGCGAGCGCCAGTCTTTTTTTGCGACGAGATCCAGGTGATGCAGGACGATCTCGCGGGCAAGCCCCGCGCCGGGCCCGCGGCGGCTTAGCTGGATCAAAAGCGCCTCCTTCAGATCGCGGGCGCCGACGCCCGGAGGATCAAGTTTCTGTATCTCCGCCAGCACGCGTTCGACATCCTCGGGCAAAGCTTCTGCCGCTCTCGCGATCTCGCCGATGGTCGCGGTCAGATAGCCATCCTCGTTGATATTTCCCATGATCTGACCGGCGATCGTCTTGTCGTTACCCGTGAACGCAAGGAACTGGATCTGCCATTCCAGGAAATTGAAGAGGCTTTCGGGGCGGGTCAGCAGGCTATCCTGGAAGTCTTTGAGATGTTGCATGTCTGCTGCCGGGCGTTTGGAAAAATCCGTCGGAGATTTGAAGAAATTGATTGATTCCGCATCGTCCCAGTCACCCGTGACCGCCCGCGAGAGATTCCCTTCGTCCTCCCGGGTGCTTTCCATAGAGGGGACCGGCGCTTCCGCTGTTTCGGGCGACGCGGCTTCTTCAAGCATGGGATTCTCTTCGATCGCTTTATCCACGGCCTGCCGGAGTTCGGCCACGGGGAGATGCAAAAGTCTCAGATATTCCCGCATTTGCGGGGAAAGGACGAGCCTTTGCTGCTGTGAAAGCTTCATGTTCGTTTTCATGCTGCAAAATAGCATGGTGATAAAATGTTGTAAAGCCATGAGATTTCAAAGGTTAGAGGGAGAAACCGATTGACACTGTAAAAATATTTTTTTATCATGTAGCCATTCGCTTACCGGGAACGGCCGCGGGACAGGCAAGTCGCTCTCTCTCGTGGCTTTTTTGTATGGTCCAACCGTCCGGAATCATGTGACCGATAAAAAGGAAAAACCGATGGCGCAGGCCCCCGCATTACTCGTTACAAAAGGATTGAGACGGAAAAGTATCCCCGAAGGACTTTGGACCAAATGTCCCAGCTGCCAGACCGTCATTTTCAACAAGACGCTCAAGGATAATCTCCTCGTTTGCACCAAATGCGATTATCACTTCATCATGGGCGCGTGGGACCGCATTCATTGCATCGTCGACGACAAGACCTTCACCGAATCCGATGCCAACCTCAAGCCCGGTGATCCGCTGAAATTCTCGGCCGTCAAATCCTATCCCGAAAAGGTCAAGCAGGACCAGAAGAAGACCGGACTCAGGGAAGCCTGCATTACCGGCCAGGGGAAGATCAACGGCCACAGCATCGCGATCGGTGTCACGGATTCCCGGTTCATCATGGGTTCCATGGGTTCCGTGGTCGGGGAGAAGATCACCCGGCTGACCGAGTATGCCCTTGAGCACAAACTGCCGCTGATCGTCATTTCGGGCTCAGGCGGTGGCGCACGCATGTACGAAGGGGCCCTCAGCCTCATGCAGATGGCCAAGACCTCGGTGGCCCTTGCACGCTATCAAAAGGGACGGAAACCTTTCATCTCGATCCTGACGAACCCGACCATGGGCGGCGTCATGGCGAGCTACGCGTCCCTCGGAGACATCATCATCGCGGAACCGCGCGCGCTGCTCGGTTTTGCGGGCCCCCGCGTGATCGAGCAGACGATTCGCCAGAAACTGCCCGCGGATTTCCAGACCTCCGAATTCCTTGTGGACCACGGCATGGTGGACATGGTCGTCCGTCGTTGCGACCTGAAGCAGAAATTGACCACGCTCCTCGAGATTCTCTGCTGACATCATGGCGAACGTCACCCTCAAGAACATCTCAAAGATTTATAAGGGGGGCGTGCGAGCCGTTAACAATATCAGCCTCGAGATCAAGGACCGCGAGTTCGTGGTTCTCGTCGGCCCCTCCGGCTGCGGCAAGTCCACGACGCTCCGTATGATCGCGGGGCTCGAAGCGATCTCGGAAGGCGAGATTTTCATCGACAACATCCTCGTCAACGATGTCCCCGCGAAGAACCGCGATATCGCGATGGTGTTCCAGAATTACGCGCTCTATCCGCACATGACGGTCTATGAGAACCTCGCGTTCGGGCTCAAACTGCGCCGTTACCCCAGACGCGAGATCGAGCGCCGCGTCCATGAAGCGGCCGAGATTCTCGGCCTCTCGCTGGATATGCTGCAACGGCGTCCCAAGGAACTTTCGGGCGGCGAGCGCCAGCGCGTTGCGGTCGGACGTGCGATCGTCCGCAAACCCAAGGTCTTTCTGTTCGATGAACCGCTGAGCAATCTTGACGCAAAACTGCGCGTGCAGATGCGCATGGAGCTTCAGAAGCTCCACAACCGGCTTCAATCGACCATGATCTACGTCACGCACGACCAGATCGAGGCGTTGACCCTCGGGGATCGTATCGTTGTCATGCACAAAGGGATTGTCCAGCAGGTCGCGGATCCCGTGAGTCTGTACGAGCGTCCCTACAACAGGTTCGTCGGCGGATTCATCGGATCGCCTCCGATGAATTTTCTCAAGGGAACGATCATGGCCGAGAACGGGGATTTTTATTTCTACGACAAGAGTATCAAGCTCCGGATCCTGCCGCATTATTACCCCCGCATGTCGACCTACAAGGGGCAGCCCGTGCTGATGGGAATCCGTCCTGAGGATATCTACGACAAGATTTTCGCTCAGGACGCGCGCCCCGAGTTCACGATCACCGCGACGGTCGACGTTGTGGAGCCGATGGGCGCCGAGATTTTCCTGTACCTGACGAGCGGGAATAACAACTTTGTCGTCCGCGTCTCGAACCAGGACACCGCCGCGATGAACCAGGACCTGCAGGTGGTGTTCGATATGAGCAAAGCGCACTTTTTCGATCCTCAAACGGGCGTCACGATCTTCTGAGGGGTTCTGACCTCTTATGGGCTCAGCCGCGCATCGTCAGCTATCGTTCGCAGCGGGGATGACCGTTGCGGCGCTGTTAGTCTGCGGCATCTTCCACGCGCTCGGCGAGCTTCGCACCACGTTCCAGCCCGAGATTCAACTCCAGCGTATCGCTATCATGTTCGCGGGTTTGATGATACCGGTGCTCACAACCTGGTGGCGGTTTAAGTGGGTGGGTGTCAATTGCATGGCCGTTCTCCTCCTTGTGCCGCTCGTGTTCTTCGTCGTCTCGGTGACGAAGATTCCCGTGTTCCTCTGGTCCTTTTTCGCCTATGCGGCCCTCATGCTCGTCCTTTGCCGCGCCGAACAGAAATCCGACACCCAGCTTTCCATGATCCTGATCGACGAGGAGAAAGTCCAGGACGAGATCAATAATCTCGAGATCGTGTTCAAGGCGAAAGGTGAAGGTATCAGCACCTTCTTCGAAAAATATTCGACCTACTACAACCTCCGCAAACTCGCCGAGGAGCTTGCGCTCAGCCTGGCCTGGACCGATCTTGCGCAGAAGACCGTGGACCGGGCGATGGATTTCATCCCGCGCGGCGACTACGCCAAGGTCACGCTCGCCCGCGGCGACGAACGGAACTTGCCGATCATCGCGCGCCGCCGCATGCGGCCCGTCGGCCACTGGACCGCCAAGCAGGGGGACCTTTTCGATTTCTGGTGCATCAAGAACCGGAAACGATTGATCGTGATGGATGTCCAGGAGGATTTCCGTTTCGCGTTTCGGGAGAACGAGAAGAAAGAGAACGTCCGCAGTCTGATCGTCGCTCCGTTGTTCTTTGAAGGCCGCGTTTCCGGAACCCTCGCGATCCATGCGACGCGCCCCAATGTTTTCACGCATGATGACCTCCGGCTCCTCGATGCGATCGCGACCCTCGCTTCCTCGGCCATCGCGAACGCGCTTCTCTATGAGAAGACCGAACAGCTCGCCATCAAGGATTCCCTGACCGGGCTGTTTGTGCGGCGGTATTTCTACGAACGCCTCAAGGAAGAGCACCGCCGCGCGCTGATATCGCAGAAGACCATGTCTCTTATCATGTGCGACCTCGACCATTTCAAGGAGTGTAATGACAGGTTCGGCCACCAGGGCGGCGACCTCATGTTGATCCAGCTCGCGGAGATCCTTAGTGAGAACCTGAAGAGCGCGCTGCTCGCGCGTTACGGCGGTGAGGAGTTCGCGATCCTTCTTCCGGAGACCTCGAAGGCCGAGGCTCTCAAGGTCGCGGAGGGAATTCGCTCGGTCGTGGAGAACGCCCCGTTTAATATCCGCCGTGAAAAGGTCAGCATGACGATCTCGGCGGGGGTTGCGAACCTTCCCGATGATACGCTGGACCTGGAGTCGCTCGTCCACAAGGCCGATCAGGCGCTTTACAAAGCGAAGCGGGAAGGGAGGAACAAGGTATGCGCGGCAGCCTCCTGATTCTCGCCGCCCAGCTTGTCCTGGGTTTCTTCATCCTGTGCATTTCGAAGGAGCTGGTCCTCCCGTATTATCTGCTGGCTCCGCTCATGCTTTTGCCGTCATTTTATTTTTACAGGGATTCGGCCCGCAAGTCGCTCCTCGTATCGCTTTTCGTGGCAGTTCTGTTCAACCTCCGGTTTGTTTTTGTCGACCCGCACCCGCGGTTCTTCTCGTTCCTGCTGCTGCAGGCCCTTTTCTTCATCGTCCTTTGCCTGTACTCCCGGGAGCTTCGCGAAACGATCCGTCAGGCGGATGAGAAGAAGAACGAAGTCCGCAAGAATCTGGACAACCTCCAGGCAAAATTCCAGACACGCCTCACGAGTCTGAAACATCTCGAGCTCCAGGTGAGCAGCCTCATGAATCTTTTTGAGATCGCCCGGGATTTCAGCGAATGCATGGATTTCGCGACGTTGACGGAATTCCTGCTCAAGAAACTGCGCGACGAACTTTCGTTCGAGCGCATGCGCATCTTTCTCTTTCCCGCCCCGACCGACCCGGTCGAGCCGGGCACGGTCAAGGTCTACGACATGGTTGCGAACGGAGTGACCGAGACCGAACGTGTGCTGAGCGATCAGGAAAAAACGGATTTCGGGCGCATGCGCGCCGAAAAAAACATGGTGAAGAACGACAGTTCCTGGCATTTCCCGATCTTCGAGGCGGCGGAGCTTGGCGCCGTTTTCTCAATTGAGGGAGTCAAGGACGAGGATCTCGCGCGGGTCGAGGTGTTGAGCGCCTATCTCGTTCTCCTGATCAAGAAGATCAAGCTGTATGAGACCGTCCGGAAGCTCGCGATCGTGGATGAACTCACCCAGGTGTTCGTCCGCCATCACTTTTCCGAACGTCTGGAGGAAGAGGTTGAGCGTAGCGTGCGTTTCAGGCTCCCTCTCGCGGTATTAATGTTAGACATTGATCATTTCAAAAGATATAATGACGATTTCGGACATTTGGTCGGGGACGCCACATTGAAAGAAGTGGCGGATCTCCTCAAAAAAAGCCTCCGTCGCGTGGACCTGGTGGGCCGCTACGGCGGGGAAGAGTTCCTTGTTGCGATGCCGGAAACGAAGCTCGAGAATGCCGTCGAAGTCGCGGAACGTATCCGGTCCAGCATCGCGCGTCACGATTTTCAGGTCTATAACGATAAAACACGCGTCACGGTCAGCCAGGGTCTCGTGGTGTTCGACGCCGCGAAGCTCGCGAATCCCGAACGGGCGGATTTTTCGAAGATCGCCGCCGAGTTGGTACACCAAGCGGATGAGGCGATGTACCAAGCCAAGGATGAAGGTCGTAACCGCGTCTGCATTTATAAGGAATCGAAAAAAACGTTATGAAATTCGATATCTTCAGCCGGAATACGATCGTAGCATTTATCATTCTTTCCCTGACAGCCGTTCCCGCCGCTTCCGCGCAGGATTCCCGGTCCGCGGAAAAGGCCGAGGATCCAGGTGCGGCCCCGACGAAGACATCTTCCTCCCGGCCCGTTCCGTTCAAGACCGTATTTGATCAGTCCCAGGCCAAGGTCGAGGCGGTCGCCGACAGCCTCGAATACCAGAAAGACTCTAACAAACTGGTTGCGCGCGGGAACGCCGTCCTGACGTACCAGAATATGAAACTTCTCGCGGATTACGCCGAAGTGGAAAGCAACACCAAAAAGGCTTACGCGAAAGGTCACGTGCTTGTCTTTGATGGAGATAAACCCTTCATGAGCGGCGACGAAGTTTATTACGACTTCGCGAACAAGACGGGCAGTTTCCCCAAAGGGCGGATTTTCAGCGAGCCTTTATTCGCGCGCGGCGATGAGACCCAACAGGTGAAACCCCGGGAGTTCAAGGTTAAGGACGGCGGGGTGACGACCTGTAATCTTGAAAATCCGCATTATGAAATTCGCTGCAAAAAGGCCACTCTTTTCCAGGGCGTGAAAGTCCGGATGGTCAACGTGACGATCTATGTGCTTGGCAAGCCGGTGTTCTGGCTCCCTTACCTGACGATTCCGCTGAATTGGAACGTGCCGTTCCAGGCGACCGCAGGTTACCGGAAAGAGTACGGCGCGTATATCGAACTTACGAAGGGGATCACCTTTAATGAACACTTGTCCGGGAAATGGCACGCCGACTGGCGCTCCAAACGCGGCTTCGGCGGGGGATGGGACCAGTTCTATGAATTCGGCAAATATGCCAAGGGCGACGTCAAGCTCTACTGGACGCAGGACAAGCGTGCTCCCACTCCCAGGCATCAGGACATCGATGGCAAGGATGATCCTTATGGCGAACGCCAGAAACGTGACCGCGGCCGGATCACGTGGCGGCACCGGACGGATTTTGACGATTATACGAATATCATCATGCGCTATCACCGCGCTGATGACCCTTATGTCCTCCAGGATTTCTTCGAGGATGAATACCGCTCCGAGATGGAGCCGCATTCGTTCGTGACGGCAACGCGCAACACCCAGAAGTGGGGTGCCATGGTCCACGTCGAGAAGAAAATGAACAGTTACGAGAACATCATCGAACGGATGCCGGAAGTACGGCTGGACCTCAAGAACCAGCCGGTCTACAAGGACCGGGTCTATAATGTCAGTAGACTCCAGCTCGACAACCTCTCCAAGAGGATCGGCTACAGCGACTACAACGAGGACGTTTTCCGCTCCGACGGTTACAGCCGCCTCATCGTGCCGTTCAAATATAACGAAATGAAGGTCACGCCGTTCATCGGATATCGCGGGACCGGATACAGTCGGGAGCTGAATTCCAGCAGCGCTCATTATCGCCAGGTGATTGAATATGGCCTCGACGTTCGCACGCAGGCCTACAGGACCTATGACGTGTCCTTTGAGAAGGCCGGGATCGAGGTCAATCAATTGCGACACGTTTTTGAGCCGAATGCGCGCATCCAGGGGACCGATTCCACGCTCAGCAATGAAAAACTCGCGCATTTCGATACGGTCGACATGATCGATGACGCTTCCAAGATTGTGTTCGGGATGGACAATCGCCTGCAGACGAAACGCGTTGTCAACGGCCGGAACCAGCGGGTCGATATCGTCAGCATGAATACCTACGCGCATTTTGCGATCTCCCCGGAAGACCCCAGCCTCAACGGTGCCCAGTTTACCCTTGTGGAGAACGAGATCACCCTTCGTCCTTATGACTGGCTGCAGTTCCAGCAGCGTTTTCAATATGATGTCGCCCGGTCCCATGTGAAGCGCTTCAACAACGACATCGTGGTCCGCGCGGGTAAATTCCGCTTCCTTTTCGGACATCGCTACATCCATGATCAATACGATTACATGCAGGACCTTGCGATCGAAGGCGCTCAGCAGTTCGTGGCCGATGCGGAATACCGCATCAATCAGCTCTGGAGCCTGGGGGGCTACATCCGGTGGGACACATCGAATGGCGATCTTGAGGAGTGGCAGATTTCGGCGATCCGCGATCTTCACGACTTTATCCTCGATTTTGGTTACAACGTCCGGAATTCAAAGATCGCGGATAATAACAACACGCTCTATTTTAATTTTCATCTGAAGGCCTTTCCGAGTTATCGTATCGGTGCCGGCGGTTCCCGTGCGTCGTTTTCCGAGCCCCGGATCGGCGAGACCGTCGAGGGCGCGAGCCAGGAACGCGGTCGTACCGCGGGCAATGGATACTTCACGCAACACGGCTATACGCCTCTCTCTCAACCCTATTAAGCATACCGCTCTCTCTCGCATATGAAATTAGCTGTTATAGGCTCCGGGTACGTTGGTCTCGTGACGGGGGCTTGCTTTGCAAGCCTCGGCCATGAAGTCGTCTGTGTCGATAACGATCCGCAAAAGATCAGCACCCTCAAGGCCGGCAAGGTGTTTTTCTACGAGCCCGGCCTGCATGAGATCATCACGAAGACCGTCGCAACCGGGCATCTGAGCTTCACGACGGAGATCGCGGAGGTGGTGAACCGTTGCGAAGTGCTCTTTATTTGCGTGAACACACCGTCGCTTCCGGACGGAGGCGCGGACCTTTCGTCGGTCGAGAACGTGACGCGGGTCGTCGCGAAACATTTGCGGAAATATTGTCTGATCGTCGCCAAAAGCACGGTTCCCGTCCAGACGGGGGAATGGATCCGGAAAACGCTCCAGCGCTATGCCCGCAAGGGGGTCAAGTTCGACGTCGCCTCCAACCCGGAATTCCTGCGCGAGGGCTCGGCGATCCATGACTTCATGATGCCGGACCGCATCGTGATCGGGGTCGACACCACGCGCGCCGAAAAGATCTTCCGCGAGCTTTACGCCAGCATGAAAGCCCCCCTCATCGTGACCGACATCAAGAGCGCCGAGCTTATCAAGCACGCCTCCAACTCGTTCCTCGCGACGAAGATATCGTTCGCGAACGGCCTCTCGCGCATTTGTGACGCCGTCGGGGCCGATGTCGAGAAGGTCACACTCGGTATGGGGCTGGACCCGAGGATCGGATCGCAGTTCCTGCATGCCGGTATCGGCTTCGGAGGCGCGTGCTTCCCGAAGGATCTGAAGGCGTTCCTGCACATCTCGAACGAGCTCGGGGTCAGCTTTGACCTTCTCGCGGAGGTGATCCGGATCAACGAGACCCAGGCGCAGTATTTCGTGCAAAAGATCATCCGAAACATGCGTTCTCTCAAGGGGAAAACAATCGGAGTTCTCGGCCTCGCGTTCAAAGGTGATACGGACGATATGCGGAATGCCCCCTCGCTCGCAATTATCCCCGAGTTGCAAAAAGCGGGCGCGCAGATCAAGGCGTACGATCCACAGGCCATGCCCAGGTCCCGGACCCTTTTCAGGAACCTTTGTTTCGCGCCGGACCTGTACTCGGCCGTCAAAGACGCTCATGCCATCGTACTGCTCACGGAATGGAAGAAGTTCCAGAACATGGACTGCCGCCGGGTCCGCAAGCTTATGAAGGGAAAATTCTTTTTCGACGGACGGAATATGTTTCCGCCGCCCGAAATGAAACGGCTGGGCTTTCATTATGTCAGCATCGGCAGGCCGTCCGCTTGAGCCACGGACGCTTCCGGAGAAAACAGAGGCGAATATCATGAAAGGCGTCATTCTTGCGGGAGGGCTAGGTTCAAGACTTTATCCGCTCACGAAGGTCACCAACAAGCATCTTCTGCCCGTCTACGACCGTCCCATGGTCTATTACCCGATCGAGACGCTGGTCAAGGCGGGGGTCACCGATATCCTGCTCGTGACGGGCGGGAACAATGCGGGGGATTTCCTGAGGCTTCTCGGGAACGGGAAGCAGTTCGGACTGAAACACATCAACTACACGTACCAGGAAGGCGAGGGCGGTATCGCGCAGGCACTCAGTCTTGCGGAACATTTCGCCGACGGCGACAAGATCGTCGTGATCCTGGGTGACAACATCATCGAGGCCGACATCTCGCCCCAGGTCCGGCGGTTCCGGACACAGGAGACCGGCGCGCGGCTTTTACTGAAAAAAGTGAGCGACCCGGAACGCTTCGGTGTCGCGACCGTCCGGGGCAACAGGATCACGTCCATCATCGAAAAACCCAGACGCCCGAAGAGCGATCTCGCTGTGGTCGGCATCTATATGTATGACGCGGACGTTTTCAATCACATCCGGACACTGAAACCTTCCAGGCGCGGGGAGCTTGAGATTACGGACGTCAATAACTGGTACCTGAAGCGCGGGGATCTTGAATACGATGTTCTTCCGGGATACTGGACGGACGCCGGGACCTTTGAGTCTCTTTACCGGGCCAATTCCCTCGTTGCCAGGAAAAAAGGGAGGTCGGGCAAATGAAAAGGCTTCTCGTTACGGGCGGGTGCGGCTTCATCGGTTCCAATTTCATCCGCCTTGTCATGAAAGAACGTCCGGGGTATTCGGTTGTCAACCTGGACAAGCTTAGCTATTCCGGGAATCCCGAGAACCTGAGAGATCTCGCCCAAAACACCCGCTATACCTTCGTGAAGGGCGATATCTGCGACAAAAAACTCGTCGCGAAAGTCATGTCGCGGGTCGATGCGGTCGTCCATTTCGCGGCCGAAACGCATGTTGACCGTTCTATCGCCGGTGCCGACGAATTCCTGAAGACGAACATCCTCGGCACGGCGTCGCTCCTTGAAGCGTCCCGCGCCTGTGGGATCAAACGGTTTGTCCATATGTCGACAGATGAGGTCTACGGTTCCCTCGCGAAAGGGAAAGCGGACGAGGAGCACCGTCTCGAGCCGAACAGTCCCTATTCCGCGTCCAAGGCGGGCGGCGACCTCCTCGTGCGCTCCTTCCGGGTCACGCACAAACATCCCGCGATGATTATCCGCTGCACGAACAACTACGGACCGTATCAATTTCCGGAGAAGGTAATCCCGCTTTTCGTGACCAATCTCCTTGAAGGCAAGACCGTCCCTCTCTACGGGCAGGGCAGGAACCGGCGCGACTGGATCTTCGTCGAGGATGCCTGCCGCGCGGTCCTCCTGGTCCTGGAAAAAGGAAAGCCGGGCGAGATTTATAATGTTGGCTCTGACCATGAACGGTCCAATCTGCAGCTGACCCGCGCGATCCTGAAGGAACTCGGCCGCGGTGAGGACATGATCCGCAGGGTGGCCGACCGCCCCGGCCACGATTTCCGTTACGCGCTCAATTTCAATAAGCTGAGGAAGCTCGGTTTCAAACCGCGCTGGAGCTTCGAAGAAGGGCTCCGGACCACCGTCGGCTGGTATGTCGCCAATGAGTGGTGGTGGCTCCCCCTCAAAAAAGACAAATTCACGGTCAAGTAATATGCCCACGGAAGCCTTCGGAATCCTGATCACCGGCGCGGGAGGGATGCTCGGAACGGACCTCGTCCGCGCCCTGGAAAACGACTTCGAGATCATCGGCCTCGATAAAAAACCTGCGCCGCATCTCGAACGCCCTCTCGAGATTTGCGACCTCCTCCAGGAACGGAAACTCCGGGAAGTTTTCATGTCCCGGAATCCCGGCCTTGTCATCCATTGCGCGGCGCTCACGGATGTCGATTACTGCGAAGATCACGCGGAAGAAGCGGTCGCGCAAAACGTGGAAGCCACACGGAACATCGTGACCATCTGCAATGATCTCGGAATCCCGCTTGTTTTCTTCAGCACCGATTACGTCTTTGACGGGAAGAAAAAAGGAGAGTACCTGGAATCCGATCCCGCAAATCCAGTCAGTGTCTACGGCCGGACCAAAAAGGACGCGGAGGATCACATTCTCGCGAACGCGAAAAGCGCTGTCATCTTCCGGATCACGTGGCTTTACGGAGTTTTCGGCCGCTCATTCCCGCGTGCCATCTTGCGTCAGATCGCGGAGACAACGAAACTGACCGTGGTAGCGGATCAGATCGGTCGGCCCACGTATACCAAAGACATCGCGCAGGCGCTCAAGGTCCTCCTTTCGTCCCGCAGAGACAAGGTTTTCGCGCCCGGTGCCCGTATTTATCACCTGACAAACACGGGACAGGTCACCTGGGCGGATTTTGCGCGGTTCATACTTGAGCGCGTGGGTCGCGATGACGTAACCGTCGAGGATATGACCTCGGATAAACTGAACCGCCCGGCGCCGCGGCCGGCAAATTCGTTATTGAACCTCGAAAAGTCCGAGAGGGAACTTGGCGTGATCCTTCGACCCTGGCAAGACGCGGTCGCCGAGTTCCTCGTCGAGCTGGAAGAGGTCCGCAAAGCCGCGGAAGCCAAAGCCAGGGCGAAAGCCGAGGCGGAAGGCGCGAGCGATCAGGGATAGATGATGGATAAAAAAACAGTGATCGTCACGGGCGGCGGGGGGTTCCTCGGATCTCATCTGTGCGACCGGTTCCTCGCTCGCGGGTTCCGGGTGTTCGCGATCGATAATTTCCTCACCGGAAATGAGAAGAATATCGCGCATCTTTCCGGGAACGGGGATTTCGAGGTTATCCGGCACAATGTCTGCGAATATATCGATTTCCCGGGGCCGGTGGATTATATCCTTCATTTCGCGTCACCCGCGAGTCCGCTTGATTATCTTCAGCTCCCGATCCAGACGCTGAAGGTCGGGGCTCTCGGCACCCATAATGCCCTCGGCCTCGCCAAGGAAAAGAAAGCCGTGTTCCTGCTCGCGTCCACTTCCGAGGTTTACGGCGATCCCGTCGTCCACCCGCAAAAGGAATCCTATTGGGGAAATGTGAACCCTGTCGGCCCGCGCGGGGTCTATGACGAGGCCAAACGCTATGCGGAAGCCCTGACCATGGCCTATTACCGCACCCACAAGCTTGACACGAAGATCGTCCGCATCTTCAACACGTACGGCCCGAGGATGCGCCTCCATGACGGCCGCGCGATCCCGGCGTTCCTGAGCCAGGCCTTGCGGGGCGAACCGCTCACCGTTTTCGGTAACGGCAAGCAGACCCGCAGTCTGTGTTATATCGACGATATGGTGAACGGGATCGAAAAACTCCTCATGTCCGCCGAAAATGAGCCGATGAATATCGGGAATCCGGAGGAGATTTCGATGATGGACCTCGCGAAGAGGATCATCAAGATCACCGGAACTTCAAGCGGGATCGCTCATGAGGAACTTCCGGTCGATGACCCGAAAATCCGGCAGCCCGATATCACGAAAGCAAAAAAGCAGCTCGGATGGTACCCCACAATCTCACTTGAGGAAGGCTTGAAACGCACTATCGAATATTTCAAACAAGCGCTCGCGGAGAGTAAATAATCATGGCCCCTTATTTATCGATCATCATTCCCACTTACAATGAGGAAATGCGGATTCCCGGAACGCTGGATTTTATCCTCGCTTTTTTGAAGAAGCAACCCTACGAAACCGAAGTGGTCATCTGTGATGACGGCAGTACGGATCGCACCGTCAAGATCGCGAGTGAGAAGCTCCGGTTCTCCCTCAGTCAAATCCTCGTGAACCCGAAGAATGCCGGAAAAGGGGATGCCGTCCGGCGCGGGATGCTCGCCGCGAAGGGGCAGTACCTTCTGTTCTCGGATGCGGATCTTTCGACGCCGATCGAGGAGGTCCGGCGGTTCCTCAAGTTCCTTGAGGCGGGGGATGACATCGTGATCGGGTCGCGGGCCCTCGAGGACTCGAAGGTCGAGATTCACCAGAGTTTCCATCGTGAACTCATGGGGCGCATCTACAACCTTATCGCCCGCGCGCTTTCGTTCAAAGGGATCATGGATTCACAGTGCGGATTCAAGTGTTTCAAGTCCGCCGTTGCGAAGGACCTTTTCGCGCTCCAGAAGATCAGCGGGTTCAGTTTCGACGCTGAGATCCTGTTCCTTGCCCAGAAAAAAGGCTACAAGATCCGTGAAGAGCCTGTGATTTGGCGCAATTCCAGCCAAAGCCGGGTCCAGCTAATCAAAGATCCGATCGCCATGTTCTTCGATCTCCTCAAGATTCAATGGATCCATCGAAAACAAAAATAAAGTGACCGTTCACACTGACGGAACGGAAGTGGATACGCGAGTTTTATCCTGAGCGATGTCGGAGGATCCGGGAAGCCGAAACCCTTTACGTAATGCTGAACCTGGAGCCTGAAGATTCCGGCCTTTCTGCGATCCGGAAGACAGATCAAGATCATGAAGATGCTTCAGCCCCAAAACACTCATTTTGAAAAATGGGTCCTTTTCTTCGTCCTGCTCCTGGCGTTCGTGATCCGGTACCTGGGCGTCAGCTTCGGCCTTCCGCATCTTTATCACGCCGACGAACCGATTGTCGTCAATCACGCCCTTGCCTACGGAACGGGGGACCTGAATCCTCATTTTTTTAACATCCCGCCACTCGTAAGTTATTTGCTTTTTGTCTGTTACGGCATCTACTACCTGGCAGGCCACCTCATCGGCTGGTTTCCGAACACACGCGATTTTGAGATCCTCTTTTATTTTGATCCGACATCTTTTTATCTGATAGCGCGCGTGATCTTCGGGACCATGCTCGGAACCTTATCGGTCTTTCTGCTTCACCGGTTGGCCCGGCGCTTGGGGAATGAACGGATGGCCCTTTTGGCCGCGGTATTCCTTGCCGTGAATTTTCTCCACGCCCGCGACTCTCATTATGTCTACGCGGATATACCGCTTCTAACAGTTCTTCTGACCGGAATGTCCGTCATTCTGCGCCTCCCGGAGGCGCAGAATCTCACTGATAAATCCTTCAGCCCGTTGGGTTTCAGGATAAAAAACACGGTTTTATGGCACACTCTCGCAGGCGCCATGATCGGCCTCGCGGCGGCGGTCAAATACAATGGGCTATTCCTGCTTATCCCTTACGTCTGGATCTGCATCCGCATTCTTCCCGCCGGACAATGGCTCCGGGGATGGTTCATTGCGGCGTTTGCGGCGATCGCGACCTTCATCCTCCTGAATCCGTTCTCGATCCTGGATCTGGCGTTCTTCCTGGAAGAATTGCACGAACAATCCGCTGCGAATCAGGGAGGACTGTCGCTGCTGCATCATTTCCGGTATTCGCTGACCGGCGCCTTTACCTCGATCGCGCTTGCTCTGGCGACGGCCGGAACAATCCGTGGCCTTTTTTCAAAGGATACAAGAAAGCAGGCCGTTTCCGTGTTCATTTGCGGCTATTATGCGGTTCTTTATCGATGGGGACAGCCCTACGACCGCTACGTTCTTCCGCTGATTCCATTCCTGTGTCTGATGCTCGCGGATCTGATCGAGGCTTTTCGCGGGTTTTTGACACCCGGCGCGAACAAAGAGGCCAAATTCCGGGGGGGCAAAGGGTGGGGGGGGCGGGTTTTGTTCGTTGGACTGATCCTTGCGTGCGTCGCGCCGCCGCTCGCGAAGATCATCCGTTGGGACTGGCTCATGTCGCGTCCTGACACGAGGACACTTGCGATGGAATGGATCGAGGCGAATATCCCCGCCGGTTCAAAGATCGCCATCGACAGGGAATTCCATACGCCCAGACTGAGGTTTTCAAGGGATCAGCTTCTGGAAAAGCTCAAAAAAGCTTCGGGTCCCCAAAACCGCCGGATCCGGGCCTATCTCGACGATCCCGTCCTGCCCGCTTATGAACTGCATTTCACGGCGGACAATCTTTTCGCCGCCCGGTTCCTGTTCGCGGAACCCGCGATCCTCCGCGATCCTGGTGCCCTGAAAGAAGCGGGAATCCGGTATGTCGTCACAACGCCGGCCGGCCGGGCTCCAGATCCGTTTATGAAGACATTGGAGGAGGAGGGCCATCTTTTGGCAAGCTTCAGCCCTTTTTCCGATGGCAGCGGGGATAGCGTTTATGATGACTGGATTCTGACCGGAGGGCCATTTCTCTGGAGAGATATCTTTGCCCGGAAAAGGAACGGTTATCCGATCCTGATCTACAACCTTCCCCAGGACAAAGGAAGCCCAATCCAGATTCTTTCCTCCTCAGAATGACGACCCCGGCGGTTTCTTCGGGGCCGCGGATCAGACGGGAATATCAGTCTCGCGCTGAAGCCGCGCTCATGTTATTGAGTATAGGCGTGGTCCCTGATTTTATTCGGGTTTCAGGAAGGGCGTGTTTGAGGCGGGCTGATACTTCCTTGTTTTCCGGAGCCATCCGAATTTGATCGAATCCCAAAGCGCCGCACCCATGATCTTCATGTTGAGGGAGGATTTTCCCCACTGCCGGCCACGGTGATTGGAGGGTATCTCCTTGATCCTGAATCCAAGATCGATCGCTTTGACGATGATCTCAGGCAATACAAAGAGGGAATCCGAGCCCAGTTCGATCTTTTCGAACACCTTTCGGCTCCAGGCCTGCGACCAGTTGTAGTCGTTGATCCGGACCTTGTAGAGCCAGTTCAGGAAAAAAATATAGATCACGGAAAGGAAGAACCGGAAAAGCTGGTAGGCGTTGCGTTGCCAGCGGACCCCCAGAATCACATCGGCATCGCCCTTCCGGAGAATCTCGACAAAGTTCGGAATCTCGGTCGAATCGAACTCCTCATCCGCGCCGATATACATCATGTATCGGCCGCGCGCCGCGAGAAGACCGTCTTTCAGGGAGCGGTTGTAGCCCTGGTTCTTCTCGTGAACGATGAGCCGGGTGTTCGGGTATTTCGGGGTTTCCGCCTTCAGCACTTCAAGTGTGCGATCACGGGACCCGTCTTCGACAAGGACCACTTCCCAAGCCCATTCCGGATGCCGGTTCAGGACATCGAAGAGGTTGGCGAGCATCCTGGCGATGTTCTGCTCCTCGTTGTAGATGGGGGTGATGAAGGTGATGAACGGTTTTGATTCCATGCCGTAAGACTAATGGTTAAAACGGGTAATGTCAATTGCGCCGTTGATGGTTTTCTGATAGCCTAAAGCTTTTCCGGCGGGATTTCCCGGAAAGATTCATCATGTTGGTCGCCATTGACGCCTCTCAGGAGATGCGAAGACAAAAGTTGATCTTATGAAGAAAAACATCATCCTGCTTCTTGTCACCTTGGCCGTTATGCTCGGGATCGCGGAATTCGTCCTTCGCGTTGTCGGGGTCGACCGGATTAAATTTCAAACGTCGCTTCCCCGAATCAGCTGGGTCAATGTGCCAGAAAATGTCTGGGTCGAGCATCACCCCGCGCTGGGCTGGTACTCCCAGAAAAACAAAACGGCTTTGCTGGATAATCCGAATTTTCCGCAGGTCATCGTCCACACGAATCCGGACGGCTTCAGGGGAAGCCGTACCTATCTTTCCGGTAAACCGGCCGGGACCATCCGTATCGCGGCGCTCGGCGACAGCTTTGTTTTCGGATTTGGTGTTCGGGATGAAGATGCTTTTCCCGCCCTGCTCGAATCATCCGAACGGCGCCGGGAAGTGATGAATCTCGGAGTCCCCGGCTACGGGATCGATCAAATCTGTCTTTCCTACAGGGAGATCGCGAAAAACTATCAACCGGATATCGTTCTGGTCGGTATTTTCCCGGACGATTTTTGGCGAGCGACCCGTGCTTTTGCGGATTCAGGGCACGCCAAACCTTACTTTTCGGTCGGAAATTTCGGGCAGTTGACCCTGCGGAATGTTCCGGTCCCGCCTCCTTTCACTTTGAACCGCGGCCAATTTCCACCGGTGATTGAACAAAACAAGGTTCAAAAACTGCTGAATAAGAGTGTTCTCTACCGGTTGGCCAGAAAACCCTTTATGAGATTACTTAGGAATATGAGGCTGATCGATCCCGACACGTCTGAAGAATGGATTCTGGGACGGACAATCCTTTCGGAGCTTATTCGGGATATCCGGAAAGACCAATCACTGCCGGTGCTGGTACTGATTCCGCCTAAGGAATGGGCGCAGAGCGGACGGAAAACTTCGCTGGAAAAATCAATTCTCCGTTTCGTGGAACGGGAAGGGGTGGATTTGATCAACTTGCATCCCGTTTTTATGGATGCCGTTGCCAGGGACGGCCTTGAAACTTATTACATCAAAAATGACTGGCACTGGACTCCGAAAGGGCACGCGCTTGCCGCTCGCGCGATAGAAGATTATTTTGGCCGGGGAGGGAATTGACGTGGGACGGACATGGCCGCGTACCCAGCTCCGGGTTTTGGTGACGGGCGCTTTTTTCAGCCTGGCTTCGCTTTGGGCACCGTGTATCCGACAAGTCTGGGGTCGTAATCTTTTCGCGACACCGGACGCGATGCTTTGGCTCGGTGTTACGTTGCTTGTTTCACTTCTGGCCTGTTACCTCCTGCCCGACTTTTTCATCAGCTGGATCGATCGATTCTCCCGCCTCACGTCATGCGCCGTACTCCGCACGGTCATTATGATTTTCAGTCTTTTGTCTCTGGTCTATAGTCTGTACTGGGTCAATCAAAACATTCTTCATGCCTTTCTCAGTTCCGCCGACGAACATTCCTGCTATTTTCTTGCCGAGTGCCTCAGACGCGGGAAGCTTTTTGTCGAGATCCCGCCCCTCGCTGATTTTTTTCAAGTTGTTCATGTTGGGATGAAAGGCGGGAAGTGGTTCAGCGTGTATCCTCCCGGCTGGCCCGCGATCTGGGCCATAGGGATTCACTTCAACATCGCAGACTGGCTTAATCCCGTCATGAGCGCTTTGGCGATTCTCTTCTTTTACCTCGCAGGGATTCGTTTGTTCGCTCCGAGGGTTGTCGCCTGCGGCCTGCTGGTTTGCGCTCTCAGCCCATTTTTTATGTTTACGGCCGCGTCCTATTTTTCGCACGGGACCTGCCTTCTGTGCGTCAGTATATTCCTCTACGCGTTTCTCCGGTGGCGGGAAAATTACGACAAAGGTAGCGATCCTGTTGGGTGGGCCGCGCTTTGCGGTTTCGCCGTCGGTTACGGCCTGATGACGCGCTATTTAACGATGGCGGCTATTGCCGGTCCGTTTCTGCTTTATCATTATCTCCCGCTCTTTTTTGAATGGAATGGATGGAGGTCCGCTCGCTGGTGGAAGATAAAACTGCCTGTTCCCCTGGTCAAACTCAAATATCACGGGCTCCGGAAAAGCGACTGGATCTTGGCGGGCGTCGTCGCTGTCTTTATGATCATCATTCTCTGGCAAAACTATCTGGTGACGGGGAAACCTTTCAAGGCTCCTAACAAATACGACAAATCCTGGGAGCGTCTTGGTTTCAAGCGGGGACACTACACACCGGTCGACGGATTCTTTTTTCTGATTTCCCGGATATTTTACCTCATGGACTGGTTCGCTCCCGCGTTTGTGGGGGGATATCTCTTCTTGCTGGTGAAGACCCGTTGTTTAAAAGGTTTTTGGGCAATGGGCGCTGACAGGATTAAATGGATCTTTTGCCTCGCGCCCGTTTTTCTTGCCGGCGCGTATTTTTTTTATTATTCCTGGGGAGGCAACCAATGGGGGCCGCGCTACTGGTGGGAGGGACTGCCGTTTCTCGCAATCGCGGTGACCGATTGGCTGGCCCGCCTGTGGCGGAATCATGACGCGCGGGGCAAGAAATTTGTTCTCGTGTTTGTCATTGTTTCCGTGGCTACCTCCGGCATTTTATTTTTCAAACACGCCGAGTTTACCGAAGAGGCAAGCCGCCAGCGCAGGGCGCTTTATGATCTCGCGGAACGGACGATTAATGGACCCGCCATTGTTTTCATCAAGGGGTTCCTGGGGAGCCGCCTGGTTATGGCTGAAGAAGACGCTGTCCGTAACAGTCCCTTTCTTGACGGTCGAATCCTTTACGCCCATGACCTGGGGGAGAGAAACAAGGAGCTTATGGTTGCCTGGCCCACTCACGAATATTATCGTGGCACTTATGACGGGAACAGGAAGACACCGCGGCTTGAGATGTTGGGATAAAGGGCGGACTCGGGCATGTTGGGCGGCGTTTCAAATCTTTTTACAAGAGTTATCATTATATGATAATATTGTCGCAGGTGAAAATATGAGATTCCGCATCAAAGAATACGCCTTTGAGCAAGGTTTGAAACTGGGCGATGTCGCGGGGAAACTTCGTATTCCTCTTTCGAATCTTTCAGCGATCAATTCTGGAAGTCGGAGTGTTTCCCTTCGATTGCTTGGCAGGATTGCAAATCTCCTGGGTTGCGAGGTTGCGGATCTTTTTGACGAATCGGAAGCAGTAACAGTCTTTAGAAGCCCTGGGGTTGATCGAGCGGTCACGAGGGTGGAGGAGGGGAGTTGCTTCGGAGCGGACAAAGCGTGGGTCCATCGCATCATGCTTGCGCGGCAGGAACACTATGGGCGCGTGATCCCGAAAAAGGAAAGTCTGTATGGCAAAAAGTGTTCGTCCGGTCTATGATCCCTACGCGGATTTGATAGCCGGGCTCAACAAGGCACACGTGGACTATGTCGTGGTCGGCATGTCGGGTATCAACTACTACGCGTCCTCAGCCCGGGACATTTTTGGAACACAGGATCTGGATCTGTTCTTGCGACCGACGCTTGCGAATGTCGTCAAGACATTCCGGGTCTTTCAGAGCCTTGGCTATGAAATGTCGATAGAGGGCAGGGCGGTCGAGGAAAAAGATGTTAGGGAAATCCTCCGCCGAAAACGAACGATTCTTGCCGTGAATCCCGACGGCATCACGTTTAAATGCTGGTTCTCAGTGTCCGGTTTCTCATTTCGCCAATTGGCGGCAGACGCCTCGGTTTTTAAGGCGGGGGACGTTCTGATCCGTGTCGGCAAGCTTCGCAAGCTTCTCGCTTCGAAAAAGGAGGCGGGTCGCCCCAAGGACAAACTGTTCCTGAATCGTTATGAGATCCTGCTGAAGGAAAAAATGAAAAATGATATGGGCTTTTAAAAGGGAGCTTATGGCCGTCTTTCCTGTTATCCTGGAACCTTCACTGTGACGGACGGGTTTCGAAAAGATAGAAGAAGAGATGAGTGTCCAAGAAGAACACGCGGCAATATCAGTGGGTAAATTGCTTATATTTGTGTAGAATTATGCCGTTTCAGTTTTAGCGCTAAATGGAGCGAAAAATGAAATCACTAAGACCCCTTGATGTTTTGGATGGGTTAACCCGAAAGAATGTCCGTCTCTTTTCTCCCGAAGAGTTCCGCCGCATCTTTTCCATATCGCTGAGAGCGGCCCAAGAGTTTATCAAGGACCACCGGACGGATCTTTTTGTAAAGTTGAAGAATGGTCTTTATGCGTTGAAATCATGTGTCCCCGCAGAAACAGAGATCGCGAACCGGCTTTATACCCCTTCGTATCTTTCTTTGGAGTACGCGTTGGCCCATTACAGGATAATCCCGGAAATGGTTTATTCGGTTACTTCCGTGACGACGCGGACCACAAGGACCTTTGTGGCCGAAGGCCGGTCTTACGAATACTCCCGGATCAAACGCAAGGCCTTTACGGGTTACCGGAATCTGAAGACAGAGGCTGGCGTAGTCCTGATCGCGGAACCGGAGAAAGCGCTTGTGGATTACCTTTATTTTGTCGACCTAAGGCTGAAGCCACTCAATGAGCGTCTTCTTTTGAGGGGAAAGGTGAATGCGCGGGCGGTGATGCATTACGCAAATCTGTTTCAAAGGGAGAGCCTGGTCCGTCTGACGGGTAAAATTTTATGATCGCTGTCCGGGAGCTACAAAAGATCGCCGACAAATATCAGACGACCCTGGACAATGTCGCGAAGGAGTACTTCCAGCATATCTACCTTGCGGAACTTTACCGCGAAAAGAACTCCGAGAAGTTACTTTTCAAAGGCGGTACAGCCCTTCGGATCGTTTTCGGAAGTCCGCGGTTTTCGGAAGACCTGGATTTTAACGGGGTCGGAACCTCGGTCGTTCAGATAGAAAGCATTGTAGAATCTGTTCTTGCGAAAATGGAGGAACAGGGGCTCAAAACTGCGATCGAAGAATCCAAGAAAACATCTGGAGGCTACCTTGCCATTTTTCGATTTGAGGGGGATGGATACACGAGTGGCATTCAGATGGAAGTTTCTTTGCGAACCGCGGCTCAAAGCAAAGAGGGGAGTGTGGCGCTCGTCCGGTCGGACCTTGTGCCGCCATATACGCTTTACCATTTGAACGAGATGGATCTGGTGAAAGAAAAGGTTGGAGCCTGTTTAAGCCGCGGTAAAGCTCGGGATTTTTATGATCTCTATTTTATCCTCCGGAGCCGGATGGCGTTTGATCGCGTATTTGGCAAAGACAAAACGGTCAAAGCTAAGCTCGTGAGCGCCGTGTCGAAACAGCGGCTGGACATTAAAAGCGAACTCAAGCGTTTTCTCCCTGTCAGCCAACATATCCTGCTCAGGAACTTCGAAAAGACATTACTTTCCGAACTGGAGAAACATTTACCCACATGAAAATT
>ERZ795030.537-NODE-537-length-57410-cov-18.799215_pt1 | contig 57410 bp, 56 predicted proteins | sample MGYA00375122_ERZ795030 | MGnify/ENA primary metagenome ERZ795030 (study PRJEB30165, sample SAMN05720146) | activated sludge metagenome | isolation source: anaerobic digester from wastewater treatment plant | place: Japan | collected 2015-04-20 ... | reverse complement strand
ATATAATGTTTCGCCAGGTCAGTAACAAACCAGATTATACCGGAATTGTATGAACCCACATCACCGGCATTGACAAATTGGTATTACTAAGTAATAATATAATCACTCTCAAATAAGGTGATAAACATGAAGAAAAAGCAGACTATTTTGACATTCAAGGTCGATGAAGACCTGATGGAGGTCATCAAGGACATTCCGAATCGGTCTGAATATATAAGGGCGGCAATCATGGCTGCACTTGACAATACCTGCCCTCTTTGCAACGGTACCGGTATGCTTTCGCCCAAACAGAAAGAGCACTGGGAAGCCTTTTCTCACGACCATACCCTGAAACGTTGCGAAGATTGCAAGGAAATTTTTATAGAGTGTACAAAGTGAGATATTTTTTTATCGGGCATTCTCTATGAAAAGGGTGGGCTTTGTTTTTATTCTGCTGCTGATTATTACAGTTATCATACCCTTTGCAAGGTTCGGACATACCCAAACAGTCATGACCGTTTTTGCAAGTATAATGCCTCAAGCATATTTCCTCGAGCGCATAGGTGGTCAATTTGTCAATGTTGAAGTCCTTGTTGGTGAAGGACAATCACCACACACATACGAACCTTCACCGCAACAGATGGCAAAACTTTCATCGACAAAAGCCTATTTTGCCATCGGTGTTCCCTTTGAGAAAAACGTCATAAGCAAGATAAAGAAGATAAACAGAAAACTAACCATCATTGAGACACAAAAAGGCATTTCATACCGTTATTTAGAAAATCACCATCATAAAGGCAACAAAAACCATGACATAAAACACGATAACAGAATTCCTGACCCACATATCTGGATGGATCCCAAGCTTGTCAAGGTACAGGCGCAAAATATCCACGACGCCCTGTGCAAGCTGGATCCAGAACACACAAATGATTATTCAAAAAATCTTCAGACGTTTCTAACAGATCTGAGACGAGTAGACCAAAGGATTGCTCACGTTCTTGCTCCATTTAAGGACAATAGCATTTATGTTTTTCATCCAGCTTTCGGTTATTTTACTGACTCTTATGGGCTTCATCAGGTATCTATCGAGACTGAAGGCAAAGAACCCAGTGCCAAACAATTGGCAAATACCATAGATAAGGCAAAAAAGGACGGGGTACATATAATTTTTGTACAGCCTCAGTTTTCGAAAAAAAGCGCCAAAACCATTGCAATGACAATAGGAGGGGTCGTGGTACCTATCGATCCATTATCAAAGGACTACCTTTCCAATCTTGAAAAGATTGCCTCTGAAATAGAAAAAGGATTAGCGAGGAGATAGGTAACTCAATGGACGATGTGGTAGCTGTCAGTTTTCAGGATGTTGATTTTTCCTATAATAACACCCCAGTACTGAAAGAAGTAAGCTTTGCTATTTATGACAAGTCATTCATCTCCATTGTCGGTCCAAACGCTGGTGGAAAGACTACACTATTGAAACTAATGTTGGGACTCCTGAAGCCCTCACGGGGAACCATAAAAATCTTTAACCTGTCCCCTGACAAGGCGCGTTCATTAATCGGATACATGCCTCAGTATATTCAATTTGACCCCTATTTTCCTGTTACTGTTCTTGACGTCGTTCTAATGGGTCGATTGGGAAACAGGACTATCTTTGGCCCATACAGAAAAAAGGATATTGCGATATGTTTTGAGGCACTCCAAAAACTTGAAATGTCGGATACATGGAATCGCCCATTCAAGGCATTATCCGGTGGGCAACGTCAAAGGGTACTCATCGCTCGTGCCCTCGCAACCAAACCGCGACTCCTCCTCCTTGACGAACCAACTTCCAACGTTGACATGGCTGTTGAAACAGAACTTTTCGAACTGCTGAATAACTTAAGTAAAACCATAACCGTTGTAGTTGTAAGTCATGACTTGGGTTTTGTATCACAGTTCGTTGAACGAGTTGTCTGTGTAAACCGTAAAGTAGCTGTTCATCCAACAACAGCCATCACCGGAGAGATGATCAACGATCTCTACAGAACCGATGTAAGAATGGTCCAACATGGCCAAAGAGAACAAAAAGGATTTGAGGATTAAAGAATGTATACATTTTTTTCTGACCTTCCTATATATCCGTTCCTTCAATATGCACTTTTGACAGGCATTCTTTCAAGTGTTGCCTGCGGTATCATAGGAAGCTATGTCGTTACAAAGAGAATAACTTATATCGCAGGAAGTATAGCACATATCGTTCTTGGGGGGCTTGGCGTTGCACGATACTGTCAGGTTGTATACCACTGGGAATGGTTTCATCCACTCTATGGGGCAGCGTTAGCTGCCATGGTCGCATCCATAATCATAGGGCTTGTAAGTATGCGGGCAAAGCAGAGAGAGGATACAGTCATAGGGGCACTGTGGGCTATTGGAATGGCTACAGGAATTCTTTTCATATTTAAGACACCCGGGTATAACGAAGATCTGATGAGTTATCTTTTTGGTAGCATCCTCATGGTATCCCCCAACGAACTATGGATGATTTTGTGTCTCGATGCCCTTGTTGTTGCTACCGGCACAATTTTCTACAATCAGTTCCTCGCCATTTGTTTCGATGAGGAATTTTCTCGCCTAAGGGGGATAAACGTTGAACTATACTATCTTTTTCTCCTGTGCCTAACAGCGTTGACAGTCGTGCTACTGGTCACGGTAGTAGGTATAGTGATGGTCATAGCCCTCTTAACCCTTCCAGCAGCCATCGCGGGCGAGTTCACAAAAAGACTCTGGCATATGATGCTTTTATCAGCCGTACTGTCTGCTCTGTTTACCACAACAGGCCTTGTGATAAGCTATGAACCAGACCTCCCAACTGGTGCTACTACTATTGTTATTGCCGGCGCTGTCTATCTATTCATTGCAGGAGGATTAAAAATCTTCAGGTTGCGGGATTGATAAAATCTTCTATTCTTCAATATCAATAGGTTGAAATAATTTACAAATAAAATGGATATGCGTCTATGATAAAGGCAAATAAAAGATATTTATATCACGAACTATTCTGCCCCTATCAAATATTTTCCTTTCTCTGTCAGCCAGCATGCCCGATACGTATCACCTGCAACAGTACCACCGAGACCAATTTCTGCTAAACCCTTTTGGCATAACACATCGAGTACATCTTTGTCCCTCTTGCTGCGGCAAACCTTTTCTATCCAGGTAGCACGCCTGTATGCTCCGCCGGTATACTGATTTTCGACTATCTTTTTAAGCATATCCTTTTCTTCCCAGCTAATTTCCATCAAAATACCTCACCTTCTAAATATGGCGGAGATAAAAATGGGGTGCGTTTTTAAGTCTTTTTTATCCTCTTTAGCACCTTTGTCCAACTTCCAGTCGTTAGAAAGCTCTCCTCCATATGTTCCATCATTACAATAAACCTATTCATAGGAACAGAAAAGCTTAACGTATTGGCAGGGACATAAGGTCTTGCAGATACATCAAAGACCCCTACAATCGCCTTTGGATTGTCAGATTGCCTCTCCAGAAAAGTATATAGCACAATGGTGGCACAACCCGCCCCAAAGGGTGTTTTAACTCTATCAAAATCTTCTGAGTCATAATTTGCCAGTGTAAAAAGCCCTGACAATACATCAGGGTTCGCAAGAAAAATGACCACTTCAGGGTTATCACTCTCGTTTAACATGTCCCATCTCTTAAATACTATGTATTTTGATGGTGCTGTAAATGAGGGTATGTTTTCCATGTATTTTTTTACAAGTTCAGGTGATTTTTTATACCGCTCTCCTTCTATTTTTCCAGGTATGCCACATGAGAGAAAGTATTCGAAATCAGGCATAAGTCCTTTAGCATAGCCGAGGTATTTTTTTCCTCCGAAACAGCCGATTGAATCACCGTCGAAACATAGGGATCTTCCTTTTGTCACCCTGGATATATCGGCAAAGATACACCTATGTTCTGATAGATGCTGCTTTACCTTCGGTGCGATATTCTCTTGGTCGGTATAGAAGAAAACAATAGGCAGCGGTGCACCATCAAAAAATCTCTTCCAGAGCTCTAAAAATCTTTCTTTGAGTTGGATATCCATAATACCCCCTCTCTTTCTGATTGATATTAGTTTTATAGAATCTTATTGGCTCAAAATTGTCAACTGTTTTTTAATTTTGAAACAAAGTTTACGGACACAACTACCCAAACAGCATAGAAATAATCGTCTGATTATCATTGCCAGCAACCTAAAAATAAGATCGATTCAGCAAGCATTCTTCTTTTATCGAATACAATTTTTATAATAACAGAAACATTCTTCTCGAAAAGAAAATATGTTATAACAAAATACAGACGATCCGTAAGTTTGACAATTATACGATATTAATCTTTCACTGTTCGGCATCTCAAATTTGTTATTCTGTTTTTGATTTGATTTCTTATAAAACCATGATTACACGAGGTGATAAAATGATCGGATACATAACAAACCATATGGCAAAAACAAAAAACACTATTATAAATTCAATAAAAATGACCCCTTTCTGTATATGTTTTTTATTTATATTTTTCAGTGTCAATGCCTTTGCATCTGAATCAAAAATTGAATTTTTCAGCCCACAGGGTGAGGTAAAGGATGTAAGACAGGTTACTGTAAGATTTTCTGAAGAGATGGTTTCGTTTGGAGACATAGATAGCCTCGAACCATTTGATATTAAATGTGAATCCCCCGGGAAGGGAAGATGGGCGGATGGCAAAAACTGGATTTACGACTTTGATAAAGAGCTTAAAGCCGGAATAAAATGCACATTCTCTCTTAAAAAGCAAACAAGAACTAAAAAAGGTGCAGAGATAAAAGGACAAAGGGTTTTTAACTTCTCAACAGGCGGACCACAAGTTGTTTCAATTCATCCGGGTGATGGTTCAGAATATATCGACGAAGAGCAGGTATTTATTATAAAACCTGACGGTGACATACAGGAAGAATCCGTCATTAAAAACGTCTTCTGCCTATTCGAGAATACAAAAGAACGTGTAGGTATAAAGCTATTGCCAGATCAGGAGACACAAAAGCTGCTTCACTCTTTGTATGCTGGATATGGCAAAAAGGAAAACAAACATGTATTGGCATTACAGTGTAAAAGGAAACTTCCAAACAATCTCAATTTGAGTATTGTGTGGGGAAAAGGTATACTTTCAAAAAGCGGTGTTCCTTCGAATGCCGAACAGGTTTTTCATTACAAAACAAGAAAACCGTTTACAGCTTCATTCATCTGTCATCGCGAAAATCCCAAGTCTGGATGCATTGCGCTTCTACCAATGTCAATACATTTTTCTTCGCCTGTTGCCAAAAAGATAGCTGAAAACATAACAATAAAAGGTGGAAAGAAAGCCTATAAGCCTGTTTTTGAAAATCATGAAAAGGACTTTGTAACAAGGGTGATTTTCAAAGGTCCATTTCCTGAAAAAACATCCTTTACCGTGAACCTGCCGACGGATATGAAAGACGATGCAGGAAGACCGTTATCTAATCAAAAATCTTTCGCCCTTAAGGTAAAAACAGATCGCTATCCACCTCTTGCAAAGTTTTCTTCACGATTCGGTATCATAGAAAGAGATGACCCTATATTGCCCGTCACTGTGAGAAACATCGAACCCTATCTAAAAGGGAAGATCGTTGAAATCCCAAAAGATGGAGGTGTAGATGAAGCACCGAGCATGTTCGATAAAAAACAAAATGAATCGGACAAAAACAAAATGGAAGCAAATTCTCCAGATATCTCAGAGAACATCTCTGCACGCATAGCCAACATAAAAGGGGATGTTGAGATTATCAGGTGGCTCGAAAAGGTAGCCGTAACCGGTAGAACAAGGTCGGTCTTCGAAGGCAACAGTAAGACCGATTCATTTGCGCTGCCAAGAACGCAAGGAACCAGTGCCTTTGAGGTAATTGGCATTCCGCTTAAAAAACCAGGGTTTTATGTTGCTGAACTTGAGAGTATGATACTCGGAGCATCATTACTCGGGCTTAAAAAACCTGTTTATGTGCCCACATCAGCGCTTGTAACAAATATTTCAGCGCATTTTAAATGGGGCAAAGATTCGTCTCTTGTCTGGGTAACCACACTGGATGGAGGAGAGCCTGTGCCAAATGCAGAGGTAACGATCAGGAGTTGCAGAGGAACTGTACATTGGGAGGGAACAACAGGTAACGATGGGGTTGCACACATCGATAAGATGCTGCCAAGTTCGGATGAGGTATTGGCATGTAACCAGGCAAAACGTGACGATGATGTATATTATGACGAAAGCCAACTCCAATCAATATCAGCGTTGAACTCAGGACTATTCGTTTTTGTCAAGACTAAAGACGATATGACCTTCGTTCATTCAAGCTGGGATAGAGGTATAGAACCTTACAGATTCAAGGTATCCTATGAATCATACAGCGATGGTGTTTTTGCACATACGGTCTTTGACAGAACGCTCTTCAGGGCTGGGGATAATGTGCATATGAAGCATTTTGCGAGAAAACGCACTAAAGATGGCCTTTCTTTGCCTGACCAAGATTATCGGTCGGTATTGATATCACATACAGGGAGTAATCAAAGATACACATTACCTTTTAAGTGGAATAAAACAAACGGTTCAGCAGAAACCATGTGGACCATTCCAAGGGAGGCTAAGCTCGGGAGATATACGGTGTATCTTGTCTCCGGTTCCCATGAAGAATATTCAGGAGAATTCAGGGTTGAGGAGTTCAAGATACCTATTATGAAAGGCAACATAAAACCCCCTGCCTACCCGCTTGTCAATGTCAGTGAGGTGGATATCGATCTGATGGTTGAGTATCTCGCAGGAGGGGGGGCAAATAATTTGCCTATCAAACTCAGGACACAGATCCAACCAAAAATGATCGAGTTCGATGACTATGAAGACATTGTATTTTCAAACGGTATGGTCAAAGAGGGAATTACAAAAAGGGAACAGATATATGAAGATGTTGATTCCGACGAAGGAGAAGGTGATGATGAAGGCCAATCTTTAATAGATAGAAAGAAAAAGGGCATAAAGACGCTCGAACTGACTCTCGGCAACGGTGGTTCAATAAGGACAAAAATTGTCGATATTCCAAAAGAGCACTCCCCGCAAGACATTCTTGCAGAATTGGAATTCAAAGACCCAAATGGAGAAACACAGACAATATCCAAAAGGATAGCTGTCTGGCCATCGGCTGTGCTTGTTGGGATTGACGCTGATTTTTTCTCGTCCATAAAAGAAATGATGCGCTTTAAACTCCATGCGGTAGATTCGTCTGGAAAACCCCTGGAGGGTGTTTCCATTCATGCCGATTTATTCAAAAAAAATTTTTATTCACACAGAAAAAGGCTTGTTGGAGGCTTCTATGCCTACGAACATGTGACAGAAACAAAGAGGATTCAATCTGTTTGTGAAGGCATAACAAACAAACAGGGCATAATCTTCTGTGAAATTAATACGCCAGAAACAGGAAATATCATTATCCAGGCAAGAGCATCTGATAACGCAGGCAATGTATCATCTGCTAACCGTGGAATCTGGATCACCGAAGGTGATGATATGTGGTTCGATGCGGAAAGTAGCGACAGGATTGACCTTATCCCAGACAAAAGACGTTACGAGCCTGGGGAAACTGCCATATTTCAGGTAAAAATGCCAATGCGTGAGGCTACAACACTCATAACAGTGGAACGAGAGGGCATAATAGATTCTTTTATAACAAAGATAAACAGCAAAAATCCCATCATTAAAGTCCCAATTAAGGCATCTTATGCCCCCAATGTCTACATATCTGCCTTCTGTATCAGGGGAAGAACTGGTAATATAAAACCAAGTGCAATGATAGATCTAGGAAAACCACTTTTCAAACTTGGTATAACAGGTGTTTCTGTCGGATGGCAGGCAAACGAACTAAAGGTAAATGTTTATCCCGATAAAAAAACATACAGCACAAGAGAAAAGGCTACCTTCAGGATAAAGGTAAAAACTGCAAGCGGAAAACCCATGCCAGGGGATGCAGAAATAGCATTTGCTGTCGTAGATGACGGCCTTCTTGAATTGATGCCTAACAAGAGTTGGAACATACTCGAAAGCATGATGCATAAACGGGGCTATTTCATTAAAACCTCGACGGCACAGATGCAAGTTATCGGCAGAAGGCACTATGGGCTTAAGGCCTTACCTAGGGGTGGGGGCGGGGGTAAACAAATAACAAGAGAACTTTTTGATACTCTACTTATATGGAAGGGTACAACAAAGCTCAGCGAAGAAGGTGAGGCGATCATTCAGGTACCATTGAACGATTCTCTCACAAGCTTCACGGCAGTAGCTGTGGCAACAGCAGGAAGTAACCTTTTTGGCACAGGAATGACCCATATCCAGACCACCCAAGACCTCATGGTAATATCAGGTTTACCAAGTGTCATAAGAGAACAAGACCGCTTCAAGGCATCCTTCACTGTCAGAAATACATCAAAAAATGCCATAGATTTTGAGGCGACAGCTATAATTACATATGGAGGAAAATCAGATAGATTTAAGGAGATTTCAGGAAAACTTGGCGCCGGAGATGCAGAAGAGATTTCGTGGGATGTAATGGTACCAGAGGTCACTGATGCAATCAAATGGGAAGTTTCTGTCAGAGACAAAAATGGCAAAGGACAGGATTCTATAAGGGTCACTCAAAAGGTTGCGCCTGTCGTTACTGCAGGTGTTGTGCAGGCTACAGTAACCCAACTCAAGAAAAAGCATGAGATGTATGTTGAACAACCCAAAGGGGCAACAAAGGACAAAGGTGGAATACATATCTTTTTAAGGCCTCAACTTTCTGGCGACACAAGCGGTATAGTCGATTATATGAAACGTTACGCCTACACATGTTTGGAGCAAAAGATATCTAAGGCTATTTCCCTTCAGGATGTCAGTATGTGGCAAAAGATAATGTCCGAACTACCAGTATATCTTGATCACGAGGGGCTGGTCAAATATTTCCCAACAATGCAAGAGGGTAGCGATATCCTCACATCGTACATACTTTCCATCAGTAGCGAAGCACAGATGGCTATACCTGGAAAGATAAAAGAGGATATGGAAAATGCGCTAAAAGCATTTATCGAAGGAAAGATAAGAAGATATGGCCCCATACAAAGACCGGATCTCAACATAAGAAAGCTTGCCGCCATAGAAGCGCTCGCTAAAAACGGGCATGCCAGTGCTTCATATATCGATTCAATGAAAATAGAACCTGACCTACTGCCAACATCAGCGGTATTGGACTGGATAGGGATAATTCAAAGGCTCAAGGATTTGCCCAATCGACAGCAAAAGATGTCTGCTGCAGAACAGGTAATTAGAGCACGCCTCAATTTTCAGGGAACACGCATGGGCTTCTCTACAGAAAAGACCGACAATCTATGGTGGTTAATGACAGGGGGCGATATAAACAGCATAAGAACGATCATTGCATTTCTCAAAGACGATAGATGGAAGGAAGATATGCCAAGACTGCTTCGGGGAGCTGTTGACCGTCAAAACAATGGAAGGTGGAACACAACTACAGCAAACGCTTGGGGTACGATAATGCTGAAAAAATTCTCTGAGTCATTTGAAGCAGAAAAAATATCAGGCATAAGCAACATAGAACTTGTTCCTCATAAACAGTCACTTGATTGGGAAAAATTACCATCGGGTGGCATGTTATCGATAAAATGGCCAAAATCGAAAACGGTTCTCAACGTCTCGCACGATGGAAAGGGAAGGCCTTGGGCAACCATACAGGGTATTGCCGCAATACCAAGAACAAAACCTTATTCAACGGGTTATATAATAAAAAAAATATATACCCCTGTTGTTCAGAAAACACCGGGCACATGGAGCGCAAACGATGTGTTGCGGGTAACCATGAACATAGAGGCACAGGCAGACATGTCATGGGTTGTAGTGAACGATCCCATACCAGCCGGTTCCTCAATCCTGGGCAGTGGATTAGGAAGGGATTCAGAGATCCTTGCTGCAAGAAAAAAGACGAGTGGGTGGGTATGGCCAGCATTTGAAGAACGTTCACTTGAGGCTTACAGGGCATATTTTGATTATGTGCCAAAGGGCAAATGGAATGTTGAGTACATCATAAGACTTAATAACTCTGGATACTTCAGGCTCCCCTCGACAAGGGTCGAGGCGCTTTATGCGCCAGAGATGTTCGGCGAGATACCTAATGGCATTTTCGAGATTAAACAGTAAGTCCCAGTTCCTGTTTTTTTGTGTGCTTCTTATTTTTGTCTGTGGTGTAGGTTTATGCTACACATCTTTTTGCACCGATAGTGAGCCCCCTCCCTCCTTTGATGCAATAAAAAGGGCACACATAAAATCCGATGCCATCCTAAGAGATAGATACGGCAATATCATCCATGAGCTCCGTGTAGACATAACCGGCAGAAAACTCGATTGGGTCCCGCTTAGTGAAGTCTCAAACTCTCTTATCGAAACATTGATAGCCTCTGAAGACAAAAGATTTTTCAGACATTGCGGCTTCGATTTAACTGCTCTTTTACATGCGTTGTTTGAGAACGCATTCACATCAAAAAGACGTGGCGCAAGCACTATTACCATGCAGGTAGCGGCAATGGTAGACAAAAGTCTTAAACCCGAAGGCAAGAGAAGGTCTGTAAAAGAAAAACTTATGCAGATAAAAACAGCCCTTAAACTCGAAAAAACATGGTCAAAGCAACAGATACTCGAAACCTATATAAACCTTGTGAGCTTCAGGGGAGAGCTTATTGGGATATCTGCTGCATCGAGAGGCATTTTCGACAAGGAACCTTCCGGTCTTTGTATGTCAGAATCGCTTATTCTCGCCTCGCTCGTCAAATCACCCAATGCTATCCCTGAAGATATTATAGAAAGGGCAAAGAGGCTTAAGATAGCCATAAATGCAGATATCGATGTGGGTGAGTTTCAAAGCACAGCTAAAAGGTTATTACACAGGCCCTACTCCATAAAACAGAGGGCTTCCATTGCGCCTCATGTAGCACATTATCTATTGAAAAAAGGGCAGACAGACATCACAAGTACAATAGACGGAAAACTACAGGATTATGCTATTGGATTGCTCGAGGAATATTTATCAGTCCTCAAGGGACAAAATGTAAATGAGGGGGCAATAATCGTAATACATAACCAAACAGGTGAGATTCTCGCATATGTCGGTAATAGAGGTATTTCATCAACGGCACGTTATGTCGATGGCATAAGATCAAAACGTCAGGCAGGTTCAACACTAAAGCCATTCCTTTACGCCCTTGCAATTGATCAACAGTCAATCACAGCATCTTCGATAATTGAAAATACACCCCTTGATGTACCTACAGAAAGAGGCGTTTACAGACCAGAGAACTACGATAAGCGGTTCACTGGCTCTGTTACGGCACGAGTAGCCCTCGCATCGTCGCTTAATGTCCCTGCTGTAAAGGTATTGCTCATGATGGGCAAAGATATGTTCCTTGAAAAGCTGGGAGAACTCGGCTTTACTAAACTCGAAGACAGTGATTACTATGGTTTTTCTCTTGCACTTGGCACTCTCGATGTAAACCTATTTGAACTTACCAATGCGTTCAGAACGCTTGCAAACAGGGGGGTCTGGAGTGCTACAACGTTTGCCATAAACACTGCAAAAAACAACTCAAGGCGGGTCTTTTCAGAAGAGGCCTCTTTTATCGTCTCGCATATATTATCCGACAGAGAGGCCAGAAGCACAACATTCAGCCTGGAAAACCCACTTGCTACGCGCTACTGGACTGCATCGAAAACAGGCACAAGCAAGGACATGAGAGACAACTGGTGCATTGGGTTTTCAGATACCTACACCGTAGGTGTTTGGGTTGGGAATTTCTCCGGCACACCGATGTGGAAGGTAAGTGGTATAACAGGGGCAGCACCGATATGGCATGAAATAATGAATTACCTTCACAAGAACACAACAAGCAAACCTCCAAAACCCCCTGAAGGGGTTATAAGGGCATTTGTCAAAATGCACACTGGGATAAATGATGCAATCCATGAGTGGTTCATCGCTGGTACAGAGCCTATTTCCACTAATGATAAAACAACACCGAGACGTAAACCTAAAATTATATACCCGCCAAATGATGTTTATATCGCAATAGACCCTGATATCCCTCAAGGCAGACAAAAGGTATTTTTTGAGGCAACGGAAGATACGCAAAACATTCATTGGGTATTAAACGGAGATGTCATATGCCGTGGTGGTTTTTGCGGTTGGACACCATCAGGGGGCAGACATACATTAAGGCTTATCGATAATAACCTGAAAATATTAGATGAGGTTGCATTCACTGTAAAGGATTAAGGTATGTCGTTATTGAAAATTATGTCACAGACATCCTTTTTTGCAATGATACAATAGAACCCAGCCTCATCTATAAAATGATTAATGTCGAGCCCAACCTTTTCAAAAATGTCGTACATAGAAGCCTTGTCGGGTAGATGGTCATGCATAACAGCATGACATGACCTGTGGTGCTTATTTATCCCTTCCGATGAGTCGAAATGTGCAACAACAAAAACACCATGCGGTTTAAGCACCCTTGAAAGTCTTTTCAATGCCTTATTTTTATCGTGAAAATGGGGGAAACAAGAAAAACAAATAACTACATCACACGAGTTATCATCAAGTGGCGTGTTTTCCGCATCAGCGATTAAAAATTTTATATTGGGTTGTTTATGAATATTTCGGTTGTTTTCTATCATCTTTTCAGCAAAATCCATTTCGTATATAGTCCCGGATACACCTATACGTTCGAGGACAAATGGAACAAGGATGCCTGTTCCACATCCTACATCTAACACAGTGTCTTTTTGTTTAAGCGGTGCGAGAGAAAACAGTCGTGCAAAGTCTTTAGCATGTTTGTCATATCGTCCTGAAGAGTGGTCTTTGTACCACATATCAATCCATTTATCAGCATGGTCGTTGAAAAATCTCTTTCTCGCAAGATAAATTTCGTCTCGTGCCATATTCATGAGATATTACCTCCCTGCTTGAGCTTTATGGTACGGCGTTTTGGTGAAAAAACATATGCGACGGCAAAGATAGATGTTGACATGATTACCACTGATGCGCCTGACGGAAGGTCAAATATGTAAGACACTACAAGTCCTGAGACACAGGCTCCTACACCAGAAACTGCCGAAACAATAAAGAAATATTTTAAATTGTACGTTAATTGGAGCGCCGTTGCCCCAGGCTGAACAAGTAAGGCGAAGATAAGCAATCCACCCACTGTTGCAAGATTTGATGACACAACAGCCCCAGTAAGAAAAAGAAGGGCATAATAAATCAAACGTTCCGGAACACCACTTGCTCCGGCGAGTTGCCTGCTGAAAAGGATTGAACGAATCTCTTTGAAAAACAAACATACAAAAAGCAAAAGCACCGCCGTAACAATTGTCAACACATCGATGTCTGTACCGGACAATGACAACATGCTTCCCCACATGAGATTCAATGCATTCGCCTTAGTCCTCGTAAGAATACCCATGCCGAGAAAGGCAATACCCATCAAGAGCGAAAACATGATGCCGAGTATGTTCTCAGGTGCCATATCCGTCCTATCTGAAATAGGGCCAAGCACACCTGCAGTGATCAGACAAACAATAAAGCCGCTCAAAAAAGGATTGATGTCAAACAGCATCCCCAAGACAGCACCTGCAAATGCCGCATGAGACATGGAAACACCGATTAGCGGCATCTTCATCAGGATAACAAAAACAGACAAAACAGAACAGCTTATCCCACATAATAGACATGCAATAAGGGCCCTTTGAATAGGCAGATACAAAAATACATCGATTAGATAATCAACCATAGGAGATAAACCTCCTGCCGTCACGTTTAAAGGTTTCTATAGGATAGCCGAATAGACCGCTTAAAGTCTCTTTCGATAATGCAGTATCGATATCCCCATCAAAAGCAATCTTCCCTTTATTTAGCAAAACAGCCCTTTGCATCGTATCAGGAAGCATAGTGAAATCATGGGTTACAAAACATAAAGTCAAAGCCTTGTGCCTTTGAATATCATTAATAAGGTTTAAAAATTCTTTTTGTACAACTATATCGAGATTTGCTGTCGGCTCATCCATGAGCAAGATATCGGGCTGCTGCATAATTGCACGGGCAAGTATCACCTTTTGACGCTCACCACCAGAAAGCTGCCCTAATGGCCTATCGGCAAGATGATCGACATGCATCATTTCCATGAGGTTTATAGCCTTTTTTTTCTCTTCCCTGCCAGGAGAGCGAAAAAGACCAAGACGGCCTATAACACCGGTCATTACAGTCTCTAATGCAAGAATTGGAAAAGCCTTATCAATCTGCATCTGTTGAGGTACATAACCGATACGAAGCCTGGTTTTGCGTGAACGCCTCCAGCCTTCTTTCCGGCCGAAGAGATTAATCGTGCCCATGAATCTTTCAAAACCTGCTATTACCTTGAGAAGCGTTGTTTTGCCTGCACCGTTGGGGCCTATTATCCCAACAAACTCATTGCGCAAAACACTTAAATTAATGCCGTCAAGCAGCACATCCTTCCCCTTCTTTACTACCACATCTTTAAGCTCTATTATCTTCTCACTCATATCAATATTATAAGATGCAATGTAAATATAATAAAATGTTGGGCGATCATCTTTTCATTGCCGCATCAATAATGGCTTCAGCATTTTTTCCAAGGGTAGCAAGATAACCATTTTCTGAAGGGAAATTCGTTAAAACAACATGCTTAGCCCTGATGGTTTCCGCAATACTTCTGCCTGCATCAGGGCCGGATTGAAGATTGTCCACAACGATTTTTACACTCTCTTTTTTACCTTTCTCTACAAGATCCACAACTTCTCTTGCAGAAATAGCCTCTTGTCTACCGTATTCTGCCACAACGCGCAAACCCATCCATTCCAACGGTTCTTTCTGCATGGAAGAGGCAATCACAGGGGTTCCAGATATGCCCGCCTTTTTAATGGATTGACTTATTACATCGGCACCTTCCTTAATTTTTAAAACCGCTTCCTTTTTTAAGCGCTCTATCACATTTTTATCTTCAGGAAAACATTCTGAGAGCCTTACAGCGAGGACGTCAAGACCATATACATATGCATCAGGCGACATCCAGTTTCTTCCCCCTGCATCAATGAATAAATGCTTTTTGTCTGATATACTTGTCTTATCCATAAAATGCATCCCCGAAAAAGAGATAATCAAATCAGCCTTTTTCAACCTTTCTATGTCAGAGATCTTCACATCATAGTGGCCTGGGCATTGCCCTGGCGGAAGCATTGCCTCCACCGAATAGCGCCCCTGTGGCAAAAGAGAAATTGCCATCCCCGACAATATCGTGTCAGATGTCATAATTATGCGTTTAGAGGCATTTACATTACTTTCATATGGTTTATCTGAACACCCTATTAAATGACACATGGAACCAATTAAAATTAAAATCAAAATCAATGTCGCCCAAATCTTCACAAAACACCCCTGTTTACAAAATTAAAAAAACGTTCATTTAATTAAACTTCACCGTAAAACCACCAAAGAATGTCGTTCCAGGCATTGGGTAACCTTTTGCATATTCATAATCCTGATCGAAGATATTGTTGATCGCCAAAAAGACCTCTGAATCTTTAAGCTTGAAAGGGGCATAATCAAAACAGTAATTGATCCGTGCATTTACCAGTGTGATATCGTCAAGCTTGTCTTTACTGGTAAGCCTTGGCATATTGAAAGTTCCGCCCCTAACTACACCATTGGCTTGACCCTGGTAAAGATTCCTCAGGTGCTGCATATCTGCATATAGCTGATATTTTTCCATAAAATTCCATTTTGCACCGGTCTGAAACTGAAAACCAGGCGTATAAGGCATATGATTGCTTTCTATGTTGTCAACACCCTTCGCTTTAACGCTTAACCAGGTGGCAGCGGCAAAAAATTCTAAGTTTTTCATAGGTGTTGTCGTTCCTGTGATTTCCAAACCGCGTATTTCATAACTACCTATTGGGTCATTAAATCTGAGTGGGGTTGCGCCGCCCATGTATGCGAGAAAACGGTCTTTACCTTTATCGTGAAAAACTGTTGCACTCAAAGAGGCAATTGCAGGCCATTTATGTGTGAGACCAAGTTCATAGTGATCAACCACTTCCGGTTTTATACTCCTTGGATTGTCAGCAGGGGCGTTGGTTCTTACCATATTCATCAAAACAACTGGCGATGGGTAATTGATTCCACGGGCATAATTAAGATTAAGGTCGGTATTTTTGTAACCAATCACCAATCCACCCTGTGTTGAAGACTTGTTTTCAAATTCATTATGGCTATAATAGCGAGCACCTGCTGACGGGGTGATATGAAAACCATCATTTCTACCGAATACATGGCTTATTGCAGCATAAGGAGAAAAAAGTCTCGTATCCGGGAAATCCCAAACCCTTCTCGGTTTCCCGTCGTTAATCCCCGCAACTCCAACGCCGCTGTAAGTCCTCTGGACGTTTTTAAGCACCGTAAAATCAAGATCTGCACCTGCAATTATCTCTCCGCCCTGCCAAAAATGAAGTTTTTCCCTCGCACGCACACCATTCATTGTGATTTCCTGCTTCGACCATAACCCGCCTGTTCCGCCCGCATATTGTGCCCCATTTATAAGTTCCTGTAATAATTCATAATTAGTGTTATTCCAGTAACCCTTGATATAGCCACTTGCCATCTCGTATTCGTGATTTAGGGTCAATGTGCTGAGTGTGGTTTCTGTTTTGAACCATTCCGCTGCAGGCCAATTTATCCCATTTACCGCATAATTGGCTGTCCTATCGGGCATCGGTGCCTCAGTCTTTCCTTTTACGTAATTAACGAGAAACCTCAAATTCCATTCCTTACTGGTTTGAAAGCCAATGTTGGTATAATAACTCTGTTGATTCTCACCTGAATTGTGGCGATCGCCATCGGTTCTCGTGAAACTCTGTGAAGCATATATATCAAAAGGCCCTTTTTTAGTACCTACTGAAAGGTTCTCATCCAGAGTACCTGAACTTCCACCGCTTGCTTTCATTACAACCTCTTTACCTTCAGTTTTCTGATATTTAGGCGCTATATTGATCAGGGCATATCCGCTGCCGAACTGTGAAGGCTGGGGGCTCTTGAATACTTCTATCGAACCTATTGTGGATACAGCAATGCCGTCACCCAGTACCTGTCCGAATAGCGCTCCATAACGGGGAACCCCGTCAAACAAAATTGTAAAATCAGAACTTGGGTGACTCGATCCTCGCCCCCGGATATACAGGCTATGGTTTGTTTGACTCCCTATGAGATTTTTGCTCTGGTACATAACACCCGGCACATCCCGAAGCGTTGACTGGAAATCATAGGAATTCTGCTGTTTGATCTGTTCTTCCGTAACTATATTATATTGCGTACCATAACGCGTATCTGTCGGTGTTACGGGATTGGAATAGGGGATATCTGTAACGGTTATCTCTTCAAGGACTGCCCTCCTTGTCTTGTCTTCCTGTGCCCACCCAAACGTAATTGCTACAATAATAAATAAAAAGATACCAATTACACCAGATACGCCACGTTTCATAAAAAATTCCTCCTTTTTTTCACCTCCTCTTCTGTTAAAATACATAACAAAGAGGCATCGTCACAAAGGCTTTGCCTTCTTCCAATGGGGCAGAATACACCCCTCCAAGGTCAGTCCTGCCCCTATCTTTCTCTTGTTAACTTTATAAATGCAAGAAGCAACTTTAGCTTTTCGTTATTTAATCATGTGATATCAACACACAGAAAAAGCAAACTATGTCAATATTTCAATGTTGCAGTCTGTATGTTACAGGGAGACGAACTGCAACCCTATGAGACATCTTTCTGTTAATCCTCGCTTCCGTTGCAGCATCCTTTGCGCCTTCATCAAGAATCTTGTGACCTGAACTATTTACAACCCTGACATCGCTTACAGTCCCATCTTCAAGCACAGTAAATGAAAGCACAACCTGCCCCTCAAAACCCAACCTCCTTGCCCTGTCCGGATATTTTATATTTTTCATAATCGCATTGCGTATATAGCTGTAGTCCACACCGCCTTCCCCTGTTCCGTTTCCGTCACCCCCACCGCCTCTTCCGTCTCCACCGCCAATGCCATCTTTTGCACCCCCATGCTGCAAAAGTAACATGGACGACCCCGAAGAACCAGCATATGTTGCAGGCGTTCCATGAACAACCATTTCACCCCTAACATCAGACGCAGAAACAATTGTCTTTTCTGCGTTAGGTTTTATCTGCTCTTTTTCCGGTATGTTTTCCGTTTTTACACTGTTTTCATAGGGTTTGCCCGAAGGTTTGCCTGATGCCCTACCAGATGCTCCAATCCTTTTTGAACTTGGAATTGTCTTTGTCATAAAGGTCTGAGTAGGTCGTTCACCCTGTATATCCTTAATAATCGAAAAATCCACCTCAATTGTATGAAACTTTGTTTTTCCGTTTTGATTAAAAGAGGCAAAAGCAAGCGGTATTATAATAAAGGCATGCAATAGAAAGGATATGGTCATCCACCTTAAATTATCTTTCATTTACCGACCCACTCAGTCTGAACACTGACCTTTTTAAACCCTTCCGTCTTAACAAGGTCAAGCACTTCTATAAAACCATGTAAATGGATATCTTTGTCCGCTTTAATGAGAATCGGGGTTTGTCGTGGCACAGATCCAATAGATGTCTTAAGCTCACGCATATTAACTGGTCTGCCCTGAAAAAAAACAGCACCCTGCTTGTCAATCGTTACTACGTGTGCCACAGTTGCGGTCTCATGCCTTCCTGTTACCCTCGGAAGGTCTACAGGTATTATCCCGGTAACAGCAAATGTGCTTGTGGTCAGCACTATGGTAAGAAGCACAAGCATCACGTCGATAAAAGGAATCATGTTAATGTAATCAAAGCCCTTTTCATCCATGTATATCGTCCCATTCCAAAAGGATTACCTTGACCCGCCGTAACAGTGTGTTATAAAAGACAATGGAGGGTATCGCAACCACAAGACCAATTGCGGTCGCTTTCAGAGCAAGGGCAAGACCCACCATAATCCCAGTTGCATTGAGATAGCCTTCAACACCAATGCTGTAAAAGGTAAACATAATACCGAGAACGGTTCCAAGAAGTCCTATATATGGTGCATTGCTACCTATTGACGCAATAATCCCGAGTTTGCGAGTAATTTCAATCTCCAACACTCTTCTGCTGCCTCCGTATTTTTTAACATCGAGTCTTTTGAGAAAAAACCAACGCTCAATAAAAACAGATAGTGAAATTACAGACAAAAGAAGCAGCAATCCTATGATGCCGTAATCGATAGCATAACTAAGCCACGCCATGAAACATCCCTTTGTTTCGTATTAAAACAAGATAAAAAAACCACCACATCCTTAACAACCTTTCATGTAGCACTATAATTATGTTCGTGCTACGAATAGATAAAAAAATTATTACTCTATACCCTTGCCTGTACTTGACATATTTAATATCCCATGTTTTACGCCCTTGATGGATTTCAGCACATCTGCAAGACGCTGTACTTCAGCAGGATTACCCCTTACTGCCACTATCTCAAGACAGTTATCATGATCTAAGTGGATATGCTGCGTGGAAATTATAACCTGCTGATGATTGTGCTGGATATCCGTTATCCTGCCTAAAAGGTCTTTTCTGTGGTGGTCATATATGAGCGTTATTGCACCCGCAACATCCTCACCTTCTACCCATTCCTTTTTTACGAGCTCTTGACGTATCATATCTCTTAAGGCTTCAGATCGGTTTGTATAGTTCCTTTCTCTGATAAAATTATCAAATTTATCAAGAAGTTTTTTCTCTAAAGATACCCCAAATCTCACAAGCTCGGACATTTTCCCTCAGTAACACCTTTTTAGAATTAGTATCACTACTCAGAAAGAAAGTCAAAGAAATTCAGCCATAAACACCGCAAAATCGGTTTTTTCATTTTTGAAAAAAAACGATCAGTCAGCGTTTTACAAGGGTGACGAAACTGTATTTTCTGTAAATCTTTGAAAATAAGGCATTAACAAAATCTGTGAGGATTTTTTAAAACTACTCCAAAAGAAAAGCTCTATACGGCTAATTTTGCTCGCATCGGATAAGCTGTTCTATGCAAGATCTTACTTCGCACATCAATTCTGTTTTGGCTGAAGGGCCCTGCTTTATAGTGCAAACAGGTTGACCAATCTTTATATACACCTTACCCTTTTCTTTTGGGATAAAACAACCTTCAGGCTGCAATCTGCCGGTTCCTATTATACCTACAGGTATTATTGGTACACCTGTACGGACAGCAAGGGAAAATGCACCCTTCTTAAAAGGCAGGAGTTCCTCGTTTGTACTCCATGTTCCTTCAGGAAATATAACCACGTTCATACCATCCTTTATCTTTTTGACTGCTTCATTCATTGCCTTAAGACCTTCTCTTGGATTTTCCCTGTCGAGACTTATGTTTCTTCCGCTTTTCAATGCCCAACCAAGAAAAGGTACAGAAAACAGTTCTTTTTTGGCTACCCATTTGAAAGGCAGACGCAGCGATGAGAGCAGCGCAAATATATCGAGAGTGCTCTGATGATTACACATCAGTATATAGGGTGGTTCAACTATATTTTCAATGCCTTCTATGTAAACCCTTATTCCGCTTGCTTTGATATTTAATATCGCCCAAAACCTACCTATCCTGTTTACCCTTATGCCTTTTGGATCAAAGGGATAGAGTATGATAGCTATCATTGAAAGGGATATTGTCGATGAAATAAGCATTAAAATCGAAAAAAGCTTTCTGATATTAATGCCTTTTGAATTTTGACTTGTTTGTTCCATAAATATAGAAATTATTCTATTCGATGTTTTTTTTTATGTCAACAGGGTGTTTGGGTTCAACAATATCAGAGGTTGTGCTATAATATCGAGAAGTCATAAAGAAAAATATGAAGGCACTGCTGCTTTGAAAGCTGACCATTGAATGCTGGCTGTGGTGCTTAAGACAATAATGAGGTTTTAAATTTTGAAAAAAAGAGGATATACATTACTCAAAAAAACGAAACCAAAGATGAAAGAAGCAGAAAAATCCGTTGACGACTTTGTGAGGGAACTGAAAGAAGCAAACACTGCAAAAAACGATTACAGAGAGCAGTCGTTGAGGATCCATGGGCTGATCTGTGCAAAATGTGCAAGGGAATTCGACTATAAAGACAGGCACCTTTTAACCGTTCACCATAAGGATGGGAATCATAAAAACAATCCTCAGGATGGCTCAAATTGGGAAAACCTTTGCGTATATTGCCATGATGACGAACACAGCAGAGGATTGCTCGGTGATTATCTCAGCAAAGAAAAATAATCCTCATTTATAAAAATATATGTTAAAAATTGGAAGTCTTAAACTGGAATTTCCTTGTCTGCTTGCACCAATGGCTGGTGTAAGCGACCTGCCTTTTCGTCTTGTTATGCGCTCCTTTGGTGCCCCTTTTGCCTTTACAGAGATGATTGATGTCAACTCGCTATGCCATAAAGACAAGCGAACCATCCGAATGATATCTTCGATCCCCGAAGACAGACCGCTTGGTATCCAACTCCTCTCCAACGATGAAGAGCAAATCGCCAAATCATTTGAAATTATAAACAAATATGCATTTGACTTAGTTGATTTCAATGCCGCATGCCCTGCTGCTAAGGTCGTGAGAAAAGGCAAAGGCGCAGCACTTCTCAGAGATACTTCGAGATTGAAAAAGATCCTTAAGACGGTAGTTCAACACTCAGAAGCACCTGTTACAGTAAAAATCCGAACAGGTTGGGATGATGATTCCGTAAATGCACGAGAGGTATCCCTTTATGCCGAAGATGCAGGAGTAAGCGCCATTTGTATACATGGCAGGACAAAGGTTCAGGGTTATAGCGGAACAGTAAACTATAATGCAATAAAAGGCGTAAAACATGCCGTTAATATCCCTGTTATTGCAAGCGGGGACAATACCTCGGTATTGCAGATAAAAAGAATGATTGATGAAACCGGTTGCGATGGTGTTGCAATCGCCCGTGGTGCACTTGGAAATCCATGGATATTCAGGGAGTTAAATCGATTTTTTAAAGAAGGTATATTCTGCGAAACGCCAAATATTGATGAACGCATAGATGTTATGAAAATCCACCTTCAACAATCTATTCAGTATTGGGGCGAAAAGAGGGGCGTTGCAAGTTTCCATAAATTCTTCATATGGTACACCAGAGGGTTTAGAGGTATTAAACCCTTCAGAGATATAGTCTTCAGAATAAGCAGAGCTGACGAACTCTTTAATACAATTGAATCGCTTAAGTTTGCATATCTTGCTTGATTCTTTCCATCATATCTTTAAAGTAAAGCTTTTTCTTTTTGAGCAGTTTTATCTCCAGTTCCTCATCAGGGGTCAAATACGGTTTTTCCTGTAAGGTTTGCAATTTTTCATGTAGAGATTTATGTAAAATTCTCGCCTCGTTATACATCTCTTCTTTACTTTTGGTTTCACTCATCAATTAAAACTCCTAAATTATTTTTTTTGCTTAAGACAATCTAAAAAAACTATTTTGTCAATAGCACAGGGCACTTGGCAGACCTGAGTACATTTCTCGCAACGCTGCCAATTATGTATTTTGCCAGTCCTGATTGACCAAGGGATGCTATTACGATCAGGTCAATCCCAACTCGTTCTGCCTCTTTTAATATCTCATCATACGACAAACCAAACCGTACATCAATAGTCACCTTTACTTCTTTTGCAAGAGGAAATTTTTCCAGTTGTTTTTTCATATTATCTATAGCTGTTTTTTTTGCGCTGACCTCAATCCCCTTAATAAATGCACCAAGCATACAGTAATCAATAATATATTTGTCTATCGGTGCAACAACGTTCAAGATATAGACCTCAGCATTGTATTGTTTTGCTATATCTATCGCCTGCTTCAACGCCTTGTCGGAATACTCTGAAAAATCTGTAGGGACAAGTATCTTTGTTGGTTTTAACATAATATATCACCCCCACTTCCCTCTTTTGTAAAACAGATTATCAATGCTATTTTGTTAAAAGTACCGGACATTTTACGCCTTGCAATACATTTCGTGCAACACCACCTATCAAAAACCTTGCAATACCCGTTCTACCGAGCGATGCGATCACGATCAGATCAATGCCCAACTCTTCCTGTTCTCGCAATATCTCCTCATATGGGGTACCGCTTACAACCCTTTGAATCAGCTTTATATCTCTACTCTCTGGAAATTTATCGATCTGTTTAAAAAGCCTTCCCTTCGCTACATCCATCATTCTCTTACGGTATTTGAGCACATCTTTTTCTGTAATCGATATATCGGAATAGTCGTCTGACAAAGCACTGCTTATCTTTTCATTCACAACGTGAAGTACATAAACCTTAGCCTTATACTCAGACGCAATGTCGATCGCCTGCTTCAACGCCTTGTCGGAATACTCTGAAAAATCTGTAGGGACAAGTATCTTTGTTGGTTTTAACATATCAACCCACCCCCTTTGAAATGGTTTTTTTGTAGAACAAAAACACTCTCATCATACCTAATTAATAGCAGGTATTAGAAGGTTGTCAACAAACCGTTACACCAAAGTTATTTTTATATTTTGTCTTTTGACAAAAGTTGAAGCCAATCCCACACCGCATCATATTTGTTGAGATAGATCTGTGTTTCCAGCGGAACCCTTGATGCCCAGTTTTTACCGTATCTGTCCATAGCATTTTTTGTCTTGCCTGCACCACAGTTGTATGCAGATGCAAGAAATCTTCCCAAAACCTCAGGGCTATTCATCAATTGTTCATCTCTTCCGTTATTCAAGGCACGCATATCAGCATCAAACAAAAGGAAAGATGCCTTTGCAGCATTAATGTGGTCTTCCATGCCTTTGATAAAATCGAGATTTAATCCAGCCTTCGGATAACGCCTGACGATCCTTTTATATGTATCTGGTATAAATTGGAAAAGACCCCTAGCCCCAGCCTTTGATACTGAATAACGATAGGCGTTCTGTTTGTTTGTGCCCATTACAACAAGTGTTTCACTTATAAGTTTTTCTGTTGTATATCTTCCGCTTTGAAACTTTTGCGGATCGATGTGTTCTATAATTGCAAGTGCAACGGATACATCGTCAGCCACAAATTCATTGCAAGATATAGGTTTGACACCTCTATCAAGAAGGTCTCTTTTTGCAGTACCAAGTGTGTTTCTGAGATATTCCAGTCCTGCCTCTCGAATCTCAGGAATATCCAGATTTTCTGAATATGGAGTATAGGAGGCCTCTTTAAAAGAGTTGCCCGATCTTACCGGTCTTTTAATTGCAAGAACAATATGCTGTTCGGGATACACAATTGTAAATTTTGTGTTGACACCATTGGGTTTTCCAGGCTCAATAATAACACCTTCAGAACGTGTGCCAAACTTTGGATGAACCTTAACGATCTTAATTTCTCTTGTTTTTATATCCTCGATGGCAAGGATAATATTAAACTCGCCCAATTCGCTTCTTTCTATTGTCTTTTGTTTAGAAGCCTTTTTACTTTTTACACCCTTTTTGGCTTTTGGCGCCTTTTTCGTCTTCGCAACCGTTTTCGTCTTCCCAACCTTTTTCGTTCGTACAACTTGTTTTAGTTTCACAACATTAAAATCACAGTGTTCATCATCGAGAAGCCTCTTGGCTCTCTCTATATCTTCAAAGATATTGAAGTTTATCTTATCACGCATCTCTGATGAGGAGAAAAACTCTATCGAATCCTCTACATTTATCTCCTCTATTTCCTCTATCTCCTCTGTCTCGTCCTCATCTACTGTTTCGATAACGTATGAAAAAGAGGCATAAGGGTAAAACCCAACAAGACAAAGCAATACAAAAAGAAAAAGAATACTTGGTATAAAAATGTTTTTTTTCATTGGCTTATTAGACGTTTAGTATTTGAAAAAGTTTTCTATATTTTTATAGATTTCATCAAATAATCCGCATTTGTTTTAATATTCTCAAACTTCTTTTAGCAAATTACAAGCATCAACGATGTGCCGTTAACAATCCACATGAAAAAAGGATGAAAAATCGAGAAAAAGCCTATCATCCTTTATATTTCCGATACGGTAAATAGCATTTCTGTCATAATGTACAAAAACCCTTTTTCCAGCAAGTTGAGACCACCTTTTTACCTCAACAACATGCATCAGGATATTAATAAAATTGAAAAATCTCAAATTAGAATAAATAAAATCGATTGTTATATGCTCTGTTTCTTTATTTTCCAATAGAAAATCCATTGTGATGGTCAGATTTGCCTTATTTCTTCTGTTTTCAGTTCTTATGTCAGCAGATATTATTTTAACAAGTTCTTTTTTGTAATTGTTTTCCATGTTTTATTCTCAACTTTGCATTATACCAGATTTTTCAAGTGAATAATATGTTTTCTATTCGTCGGCAAACCTTCAATAACCTCCTTCAAGGCGAACCGTGAACTGTAGCCATTCTATTACCGGACATCCCTTCTTACCAGGATTAAGCAAGAATTTATCAATATTAAGCACACCACGGCCAAAACGTTGAATTTCTTTTATTTCTTGAATCTCTACCCTACGGCTTGATCCATGACCGTCAATACCCTTTCCCACTTCAGGCGAAAAGACGAATTCCCTTGGATTGGCCGGAACATTATTGTTGAGATATTCACGTGTAGCACATTCTGCAGGGTTCTCTAAGAAATGCCAGCCTTCTATGAATCTTGGATTTGGAACAAAATGGGACAATTAAACAGAGTGTTTGGTTGATAATTCGGTTCTGTCTGTAACTGCTTATGGCATGTCAAGAAGCACCATATTGGAGTTGGGATCAAGGTCCCTTGTTGCATCTATGCCCTTCAATTCAAATATGATACCTTCAAGTATAATAAAGGTCTCTGCCATCTCCCGAAGACACCCTGCTTTCATGCGGTCATGTTTGCCATATGCACCATGAAAATGAATCCTCGGCTCATCTTTATGCCAGAAAATAGTGCCTATCCCGACCATCTCGTGGCTTTCGTCCAGTGCCCGCCACACAGGTATCGGTGGCAACTCGTCCTTTTCCGGACCAACAACAATCCTTGCGTTTTTTATGCCTCCTAAAAGATAAAAAATACTCGCCCTTATGCCCTCTTTTTTTACAATATCAATCAGACCTTCGAGGATAGCATCCCCATCTTCAAACTTAACAACAATTACCCTTGCGATCTCCCCTGTTTGATATTTCACTTTATCTCCTGCAACAATTAATATGGAAATATGAGATTGATCCCTTTTTCATTTGCATCTTCTAATATGCTTATAGCAAAAATAATATATAAACTGCATTTGCCGTAAGTCTTTCATGGTATTGGAAATCTGGATGTTCAGCCAGCCCTCTAATCCTCCAGCCCTCTAATCCTCCAACCTGCATATCTATTCTTAGATATTCACCATTCGGATTGTTTTTTTCACAGGTCTATCACCTTTGCCTCGATCATGCCGTCAATCTTCAATATCTCATCAAGAACATGGCTTCTTATTGGATCATCCACAGAAACAAATGCAAGTTCTTCACCACTTTTCTGTCTCGACACGCCAAAACCGGCTATGTTTATATTATGGTCTCCCAGTATTGTCCCTACCTTTCCAATAATCCCCGGTCTGTCAAAAATTTTGAAATGGAGGAAAGTACCTTTAGGGATTACATCAAGGTGAAAACGATCAAGTAGCACTATTCTGCCTAATTTATCTGAGAAGACTGTTCCTGCAATATTCATCTCTCCCTGGTCTGTCCTCAGGGTAAATATTATAAGGTCATTGAACTTGTCAAACTGTGCCGTTTTTGTCTCCTCTACAACTATATTCCTATCCTTTGCAACATACGGTGCATTGATATAAGTTACTGATTCCTGAATACTCACGCTCAAAAAACCCTTCAACCCGGCGATCGTAAACGGCTGGAAACTGAAAGGCACATCAAACTTTCTCTCACAGAGGTCTTCTTCAAAGTTTTTCCCTACCATCACAATCTGAATCATCTCCGGCCTGCCCTTTGCAAGCTGGGCAGCCAATTTTCCCATCTTCTCAGTAAGATCAAAGTAGAGTTGAAGATTATCAGGAAGCTGCGATTTCATAAAAGGGATATTTATTGCGTTGAGATACGGCCTGCTGTTTAAGGCGTTGGCAACCTGCTCAGCGATAATAACCGAGACGGCCTCCTGTCCCTCCATCGTGTTGGCACCAATATGAGGCGTTGCAAAGACATTCTCGAGTTCAAGTAATTTATTACTCTCAGGAGGTTCCTTTTCAAATACATCAACACCAGCAGCGAACACCTTTCCAGATTTAAGGGCATTATAAAGATCGTTTTCATTAACTATGCCTCCCCTTGCACAGTTCACAAAAATGATATTATCCTTCATCAATTCGATCTCTTTTGCCGTTATCATATTTCTTGTGGCTGCCGTTAACGGCGTATGAAAGCTAATAACATCAACCTCTTTAAGAAGGTCTTCGAGGTTGTCGAATAAAATAACCCCAAGGGAATCCGCTTTACTTTTCTTGATATAAGGGTCATATGCAATAATCTTCATCCCGAAGCTCTTGGCTCGTATCGCAACGTTGCTTCCTATCCTACCAAGTCCGACAATACCAAGGGTTTTATTATAAAGCTCGATACCCATAAATTTTTTCCTATTCCATTTTCCTGTTTTCAACGAGTCATTAGCAAGCGGTATCTTACGGGCAGCAGCAAGCATTATGCCTATTGTAAGTTCTGTTGCGGCAAGCGTATTACCTGTAGGCGCATTCATGACTATTATCCCCTTTTTACTCGCTGCTTCTATGTTGATATTGTCAACTCCCACACCAGCTCGCCCAATTATTTTTAATTTTCCCGGATTTTCGATCAAACTTGCAGGTATATTTGTACCACTTCTAGTGATAATTGCATCATATTCACCTATGATTTTCTCCAGTTCTTCGCTTTTAATACCTGCCTTTATCTCAACATCAATATTCCCTTCGCGTGATAAGATATCTATCCCCTCTTTTGATATGTTATCGGTAACAAGAACCTTAAATTTATCCATAACAAAACTCCTCTATTTTTCAGGATATGTTTATTTGTGCTTTTAATTACAATGGCCTAAGATACACGATATTTCGATTTTTTTCAACAAGCCTCTTATTTTAAAAAATCTGCCAAATCCTCTATAATGTGGCTGTATGTATTGTAGCCGCTTCTCAAAACGCCAGAGTATCCGCCACCCGGGTTACCCCATGCGCTCGCCAGATAAAGCCCCTTAACAGGTGTACGGTTATCAATCCGGCTCATGAAGCTGTTGTCTATAGACTCATCATAACCATATATAGCGCCTTCATGGTTGCGGGTAAAAAACCAGTTTGTCAGGGGTGTTGCTGATTCAACCACATCTATCATAGAAGAAAGTCCAGGGATAACATAATCCTCTGCCTTCCTTATGAGGATTTTTGTCCATCTCTGTTTTTCTTTCAAATAGGATTCTTTCAAGCCTTTCTTGTAATCTGATTCAAACCTGCGCCAGTATTCATAGCCACATAGAGACATCACGCTGACCGTACTACAACCAGGCCTGGAATAACCTTTAAAAAGATTGTCATAAATCGTTATCGCAAAACCGCTTCTTTCGATATCACCCATTAGACAAGCCTGATATTCCATCTCTGGGTCGTCAATAGATACATGTGTAGAATAGTTCTTTATCATATCCTTCACATCTTTATTTAAGCCAAGCCATACAATAAACGAGGAAAGACTCGCCCGGTATTGCTTTATTTTGCCCACATAATCATCTGGCAGACTGTCGACTGGAAGCATACGCATAAACGTATCAGGCGCATTTGCATTACTAACAACAATTCTCGCAGGGATCGTCTTTCCGCCTGAAACCTCAATGCCTTGTATAGCACCGTTATTTATCAGTATCTTTTTTGCCTCAGTGCCGTAGAGTATCGTGCCTCCACCCTTTTCAATAGCACCTGCAAGCGAATCACTGAGATTTTGGGAACGTTCCTTGATATAGTAAGAACCATGTTTTAAGTATTCACCGGTTGCTATTGCATAGTAAAAGGCAGATAATTTTGATGGCGGCAGACCGTAATAACCCCATAATCCTGCAAGGGCATGTTGGAGCTCTGGGTTTTTTACATGGTCATCCAAAAATTCTTTGAGTGTTTTGTTCCTCACATTCCACATATACCTATATTGAAAAGGAAACATCATCTTCACAAATTTACCTTTATTCTTTGACAGTTTATCTGCATCATCCGCTACACCGATCATGTTATTAATGAAAGAGCGGATACCCTCAACCTCATCGGGAAAACTTTTGCTCAATAACTGTATATACGCTTCAGGGTTTTTCTGCGGCACGGATATCTCAAGCTTTCTGGTTTTCAGTCTGTAACATTCTGGGGCGAGTGCAAGCCTTATGTTTCTAAGAACTCCAAGCTCCTTGAGAATCTTTGCTGCCGGTGTATTATCAAGCGCTGTGCCATGAAGTGAAACCTCGAAAGTATATTTGTCCCCCTTCCCACGACTAAATGATGTCGCGTATCCACCAGGAACAAGGTGTTGCTCGACAACCGTAACCGGAAACCCCTCCTTTACAAGATATCCTGCTGTGCACAAACCACCAAGACCTGCACCTATTATTACAACAGGATAGTTCTTCTTAGGATTAATCTTCTCGTTGAGGGCGGCAAGTCTTTTTCTGTCCAGCGTCAAAAACATTGCAGTCATAGCTGATATAGTAAGAAACGAACGCCGGGACATCCACTTGTCAAACATAAAAATCTCCAGTTTCTTCTGGTTTATTCCACCCTTAATTATATCGTTTTTGTTTTTTTTATTTCAATCAATATGATTATAAATCTGATGTCATTTTGATAGATATATAGACTTGGAAACGATTTGCGTTATTAGTAAAAAATTATGGTTAAAAATTGTTAAACAGCTATAAAACAGAGGGAGAATATATCTTCTCCCTCTGTTCTGACCAATTATTTTTTGGCGAAAAGATTATTTATAAGCTCCTTTGAAGGGGGCTTGGTGACAAGACTTACCCCATAGAACAACACCAGGCAACCTCCAAGCAAGATCCATTCCATTGTTGCCATACCAATAACCTTTTTTGTAAATACAAAATAGCCACCTGCGAGTGTAGCCAATGTTCCATATATAACCGTCCAGAAGGCGCCCCATTTTGTTGCGCGCTTCCAATAGAAAGACATCGCCGTTACAAAAAAGAATATCGCTCCCAGTCCCATAGCCGCAAGTCCCATAAAAACTGAAAGTAGTTCCGGTGGTCTTTTCCACGTCCAGTAGAAAGGTAAGAAAAGAAATAGCGCAATAAGAAAATAACTCAGTCTTATGAGTGTCTTATCCTTTGTTTTTGGCCACCAGAGCGTTATAATATCCCTTGTTACATTTGCACTCATTATCATGACCATTCCTGCCAGAGTAGATAGGGTTGCAGCAAAAAGCCCCATTACATATAGCGTCTGCAATGGTATACCTCCTACTGCATATGAAAGCAGTGGAGCCGCAAGATCGGCCTTCCATGGTTCAATCTTAAAAAGCTCTGGGCCATAGAACATTCTCGCAATAAATCCGTTAGTCGATGCTGCAAGCATAACCGGTATACCTGTAATAAACCATACAATCATTACAAGTTTCCAATACTCCTTTTTATTCATCTCCTTCATGCCGAGAAAGCGTCCGAGGTTGTGTGGAAAACCTATTGCCATAGTAAAAAATATTACGGGGCACGCTAACAATCCAGTCCAGCTTGAAAAAAATTCAGTAGGTCCAACCGAGGGCAGATCAGGTCTTATCAGACTTAACAATCTCGGATCCTGTGCCCACATGCTCTTTGACATTGCCAGAAAACCACCCGATTTTATCAATGTCCACACACCAACTATCGCACCTACGACCCCGAGGAAGGCTCCCTGGAACGCCATCGACCAATTTGTTCCTACATATCCGCCAAGCACCATATAAATCCACGCAATAAAAACCCCAAGAAACAGGCATAATACTGGTGGAAAACCCGTAACAGCATACCAGACCCCTCCGGCAGCCTTCAATTGCCCAACAGAATATATAAAAAGAAAAAACAGCATGCAAAAACTTATTACAGTCTGAAGCATCTTTGACTCGTACCTTCTTCCCATAAGCTCCGGCACCGTAGTAGCACCAAGCTTGATGGCAAAGCTACGTGTTTTTGACGATGCGACCCATATACAGGGAATAACCCCTATGAGACTCCACATACCGGCAAACCACATACCAGAAAAACCAACAGAATATGTTATACCGGTACTTCCGCAGAACGCCCATCCCGAAAGATATGAAGATGCAAGGGCACACCCGGTAACAACCGGGCCCATATCCCTTTTGCCTACCAAATATTCATCGAACGATTGCCACTGTTTTTTTCCAAGTATACCAAGCAAGATTGAAATACCGAGAAGAACGGCTATCCCTGCAGATGAGGCAATTGCCATGCCGAGTGTTATCTCCGGTACAGGCATAAACTGTGTGTTCATTCTCCCCACCTCCTTGTGATCAACCATGTTCCAATAAATGTCATAAGAAATAGACCTATGATCATAGACCACCAGATATACCAAGGATACATAAGAGTAGCTGTATCAGGTTCCATAATTACCTCCTCATTAAAAGTTTTAGGGCATAAACTAAAAACATCTATCAGACGTACTAATACTGCGCATCTTAATTACACATGATAATGTCAATCCAGATAAACACCTGAACCAACATACAGGGTCTCGCCGCCGAGGGTGGTTTTTCTTATATAACTGCTTTTCTTTGAAGGTGATGCCTGACGTGGTTTTGGCCATTGATAAGTTACCCATATAGCATCATTATTCTCTAAGCTTTTCATTATTTCTTTTATGAAGGGTTTACCTTCATAATCTTTAAGCTCCCGTACATCCTGGCCTTCATAGCCAGGAAATGCTGGGTTAACGAGGTCTTTTCCCTTGCTGTTTATTACAAAAACGTATGTTGTAAGATAATTGAATTCTCCGAGTGGATCGCGCAAGATTGTGAATGCCTTATTTCCTTGTTTGCTTATCAGTTCAACCGCTTCATCAACTACATTCACCACAAATGCCTTATCCATCTTCATGCTGTACAAACCACTGCCTATAATATAGTCCTTCCCGGAAGGCGTCTTCACATACTTCACATATGAAGTCTTCCACGAAGGATTCTCTTCGCCGGGCTTCAGCCATACATAATGGGTCCAGCCCTCTTTTTTGTAACTGTACCCGGTTGCCTCCGTGATAAATGACCTGATGAATTGTTTACCTGCCAAATCCTTCAAATTTATCTGATTTTTACCTTCCAGTTCAGGACGATGTGGGTTTACAAAAACGTTCCCATTTGTGTCAACAACAAAAACATACCGGTCCCCGATAAGCCATTTGCTGTTTTTCTTCTTGAATTCAACAAACGCTGTCTCTCCTTGTTTTTCCACAAGGCTTGTTGCTTCTTTCACAAATTGTACAAGGTCTTTTGCTTCTTTACCTGAAGGCTCTATGGACTGTGAAAATACCTGAGAGGAACATGCAAGACATACAAAAACAAACAATAATGATAAGATAGTAACAGCTTTCTTCATAATTTCACCCCTATTAGTAGAATTTATAAAAGCGCCACCAACAATCTTTTAAACATTAAAGGCTTTTTATTTGTTCTAAATGTTATACATTTCAAAATAAAAATCAAGTAAATTGTGAAAAATATTACATGCGTTAAAACAAGTACTTAGCAGCATCAAAAAATCATTTCGCCAAAACTAAAACCCCGAACAAAGGTTGTTCGGGGTTTTAGATGTTTTTTATAATTTTTATGCCTATTTTTCCTGAAGCCTGTCCAAGGTTTCAAAATATGCCTCGATCCTTGTTCTAACCTGCGACTCAGCATAGAATCTCTGGTCACCCATATCACTTTCAAAAACAAGGGCAGGAATACCTGTCTTCTTTGTCAGAATATCCTTAAGGGTGGGCACTGCGAAAGAAACCGCTTTACAACTCCTGTTCATAAACATTATCATTCCATTCATCGAGTATCTCTTGAAAAGATCCATTGCCATATCAACCCTGTCTTCTATGGTTGAATTTGAAAATCTCGATACATAGTTTTCTGCAAGTGTCACAAGGGGATCCTTATCAAGATCAAATTCAAAACTCCATGCATGAACATACAGCGATGTCAAGATAACCCCACCATAAGAACCAAGAAGCTTTGCGTGGTCGCTGAACTTAAACCATACAGGGAGATTTTCCCAGTACAAACGATATTTTTCTTTTTCTTTAGGAAGCACACCGATACCCTGGTCTACTTTGGCCTGGATTTCATCACAGAGCGTCTGATAATAATCAACACACTCCTGAGTACCCCTTCTGTAAACAGCTATCGCCATACCGATCAAGGCATCGAATATGCTGATTGGTGATGGTTTATATTGCGCCATGTCAAGAAACTTTTTATAAAGGATACTTGACTGGGCAGAATATTTCATTACCTCTTTTAGCCTGTCATAATCAAATTTCTTTTTTGTCAAATCCTCGAGGAAACTTATCAATTCCTTTAATTGAAGCACACAGTATTTGACAATCTCTTCCCTTGCCTTTTTGTCCATGATGTGCTCGGGCGTATCAAAGACAAAGACTGGCAGATTCCCCTTTCTCGCCAGTACCTGGAACCACTTGGTCAGCGTAAAACACTGTGCATTGCATGCGAGAAAAAGGTCAGGATCAGGTATCCCCTTTGTAACCGTTATACCAGATTTTCTGTATGCCAAGTCGCTACGGGCATATGCACATAGATGGCTTGTATACCCCATATTTTCTGTTATGCTGCAAAGCTCTATGCCTTTCTTTGCTGTCAAGTTTGCGACAGAGTGGTTCTCAGGATAGATCGGGATTATATCGTGTGCAACAAAGATCTCAACAGGCGATATCGCTGTAGAATAACCAATCAATTTACCAAGTTCATGAGCATGAAAAGCCTCATCCATATACTCTTCAGTAATCTTTTTTGACAACTGTCTTGATGTTAATTTTTCGCTCATAAGGAGCCCCCTTTCAAGGATTCAAAGAATGCCTGTAACCTTGTTCTCACGTGTGAAAGAGACAATGTCTGGTATTCTGTATCCAATACATGAATCGGAATACCCTCCTGTTTAATCATGTTCTTGAGGTCGGGTAAATCATATTCCTGTGATTCGCAGAATTCAATATGGACATAGACAACCGCCTCTGCTTTTGTCTCTCGATAAAGAGCCTTGACTTCTTCATAATTTCTGTAAACGTCATCATGGATCGGCGTAAAAAATCCCCTCTTGAAATGTCTTTCGGTAAGAGCATCAATAGGGTTGCCCCCTGTATTTACAACACCCTGAATATATCTCGTTCCAACAAGAAGGGTATCACCAACGATATTCAGTTTTATCTCATCAAAAAGGTCATAAATCTCTGGAGGGTCGCATGTAATTCCAACAAGCACTATATCGGTATAGCCCTTTCCATTTTCAGCTTTAAGGCTATCCTTTATTTTTTTGAGGGATTTATTAAATTCTAATTTGTCTACCTGCTGTGACAATTTCATCATCGCAAACAACTCTTTATTGGTCAATGCAGCAGGGTTTTTCTTCTTGATGTCGTATATTTCCTTAAGCAGCATCTTGTTTTCGTTGTGTACCTTTATTGCTTCGTTTAAATCATTATCGGTTATCATCTTGCCTGACCATTTGGAAAGAGATGCAATTATCCTCTCTATCTCCTCCTTTACCCAGTAACGGGCGCTTGGTCTGTCTGCCTGTCGTGGCGCAAGATAACTTTCAACATATTTATCTGGAAAATTGATCCGCCATATATCAGACAGATGCTGTGTTGTATCACATACCTGTGGCAGGACATAACCGTCAAAGATATCCCCCTCATAACTCAGCACAAGCTCAAGATTACTCCTTGCAAGCGAGCAAGCATTATCCGGCAAATGACTCGGAGCCACCTTTAAAGGTCTGTTTGTTCCCATAAGCGTTACCGGAAGAAAGCCAAAGGCGTAAATCACCTCCTCCGGAACATCAGCAAACGTACTTCCTACCGCCCTTTTTCCTGTATCCTTAACCCACTGTCTTATCGACGGATACGGATCTTTGGCGTGGTCCACAATTTCTTTAAGGCTTAAGCTGTCCCACATAAGTCCTCCAGGTTATAATGAAAAATTTCACATATTATAAAAAATCCGCTTTCTTTTTGTCAAGAATTCAATTTGATTTTTGAAAAAACCTCGGCATAAAAATTATCGAAACATCATCATGTCCACCATTCTATAAGCTTTCAGCAATATCAGCATCACATGTAAACAACAAAACCGTCTTCCATATTAGCGGTGTGCTTTCGAACATATCTCACATTGCTCTGTTATATGCAAACATGCCTTTATATGCATAATAACCTTGCGGTGGTCTCACAGAAGAATAGCAACCAAAAGCTATCTGTTGTATTTAATGGGAATTTACTTGATTATTTGGGAAAAAATAATAGAATAATATCGTTATGGACAAACACAGGATCAAAGTCGCTGCAAAAGAATTTTACAAATACCTCGAACTTGAAAAAGGCGCCCCCCTTAACACACAAAAGGCATATAAGGGCGATATCAGAGATTTTATAAGGTTCATTGAAAAAAGTTCATTTGAAATAATAGACCACAATGTCATCAGGGCTTATATTGTAAACATCTATAAAACAATAAAGAAATCCTCTCTTGCAAGAAAGGTCTCCTCAATAAAGGTGTTTTTCAGATTCATGAAGAAAAAAAGATATATTGATGAAAATACAGCGCTTGTCATTAAAAACCCGAAAATAGAAAAACATCTACCCAAATTTTACACAATTGACGAGATGTTTCATTTTCTCGATTACCTTCCGAAAGAAGGCTGGTTGAATATCCGCAACCGCGCAATATTTGAACTCATGTATTCCACAGGTATGAGAGCACAAGAGGTTCTAAATCTCGACACAGAAGATCTGCACATAGATGGGATGTGGGTTAAAGCAAAAGGCAAAGGCGGCAAAGAAAGGGTGCTCCCCTTCGGCAACAAGGCAAAACGTGCCATTGAAGAATATTTGGAAGTAAGAAAAAACACACCTGTTGGAAATTATGTATCAAAAGGTCCTCTTTTCATAAATAATCATGGGACAAGACTGTCGTATAGGGGATTGCTGAGTATTATGAAAAAACATCAAATAAACGCACATCTGTTTAAGAACCTTGCGCTCCACGGAATAAGACATTCCTTTGCAACCCATATGCTTGACAGCGGGGCAGATCTGAGAAGTATTCAGGAACTGCTTGGCCACTCAAAGTTATCGACAACCCAGAAATATACTCACATCTCCACCGACAAATTGATGGAGATATACGACAAATCTCATCCGAGAAGGTAATATATGGAAGCAACAACAGTAATATGTGTAAGACACAAGGGAAACGTTTCTATTGGCGGCGACGGACAAGTCACTATGCATGCAACAATTGTAAAACACACCGCAAAAAAGGTAAGAAAACTCTATAAAGATAGATGCCTAGCAGGTTTTGCAGGCGCAACAGCAGATGCTTTTACCCTTTTTGAAAGATTCGAGAAGAAACTCGAACAATTCAACGGTAATATCACAAGGGCGTCTGTCGAATTGGCAAAAGACTGGAGAACAGACCGTTCACTCAGAAGGCTTGAGGCTTTAATGATAGTTGCAGATACAGAACATACATTCATTCTCTCCGGCACCGGTGACGTTGTGGAACCGGATGACGGAGTAGCAGCTATAGGTTCAGGTGGCGCATATGCACAAGCAGCCGCGAAGGCACTTGTTAAATATACAGACATGACTGCCTCTGAAATCGTAAAAGAGTCGATGCTGATTGCCTCAGAGATATGCATATATACAAATGAAAGGATCATCATCGAGGAGCTATAAATGAAAACATTGACACCCAGGGAGATTATGGAAGAACTGAACCGCTATATAATCGGACAGGAGAAGGCAAAAAAGGCTGTATCTGTCGCTTTAAGAAACAGATGGAGAAGACAGATGATACCCAAAGATTTAAGGGATGAGGTAGCCCCAAAAAACATAATCATGATAGGACCTACAGGGGTTGGAAAAACTGAAATAGCAAGACGTCTTGCAAAGCTTGCCAATTCACCCTTTTTGAAAATTGAAGCTACCAAGTTTACAGAGGTTGGCTATGTGGGAAGGGATGTTGAATCAATGATAAGAGATCTTACAGAATTATCCATAAACATGGTGAAAAAGGAGGAACAGGAGTCAGTAAAAGAAAAGGCTGCGATCATGGCAGAAGAAAGAATTCTTTACATTCTCTTGCCGGCGCCTAAAAGACAGGCAGATACACAAAACAATAACGAAGTCGAAGACCATTCAAGGGAAAAGCTGAGGGCACGGTTTAGGGATGGCAAATTGAATGAAAAACTCGTAGAACTCGACATGCCTGAAAGGGCGTTGCCTATCATAGAGGTGTTTTCCGCGCAAGGCATGGAAGAGATGGACATGCAGATAAGGGACCTGTTTGGCAACATACTGCCAAAAAAGACAAAGAAGAGAAAGGTCAAGATCAAAGATGCCTATGAATTTTTAATACAGGAAGAGTCAAAAAAGCTGATCGATATGGATAAGGTTGTCAAGGATGCCATCGAAAGGATTGAGCAGTCCGGTATTATTTTTCTTGACGAAATCGACAAGATTGCAAGCAGGGATCAGATACATGGTCCTGACGTATCAAGGGAAGGTGTCCAGAGGGATATCCTGCCGATAGTAGAAGGAACTACAGTTACCACAAAATATGGAATGGTAAAAACAGACCATATATTGTTTATAGCAGCAGGTGCTTTTCATATGTCTAAGCCTTCGGATTTGATCCCAGAATTGCAGGGCAGATTCCCCATAAGGGTTAACCTCGATCCGCTTACAAAAGATGATTTTTACAGAATCATAACTGAACCAGATAACGCCCTGATAAAGCAATATAAAGCACTTCTGAATACAGAAAACATAAATCTCGAATTCGAGGAAGAGGCAATAAAAGAAATAACAGAGATTTCGCAAAAGATAAATGAGATGACAGAGAATATCGGCGCAAGAAGACTTTATACTGTTATGGAAAAATTGCTCGAAGACATATCTTATTCAGCCCCGGATATGAAGGAAAAAGAAATTGTCATAACAAAAGAATATGTTAGGGAAAAGCTTGGAGAGTTTCTCGAAAAGGAAGATTTGAGCAGATACATATTATAATGCAGGAATCGAGGGTTTGAAGCTTAGAGGGTCAGAGGGTTGGCTAAACTCCAATCTTTCAATCGTCTAATCATACGGGAAGACAGGGGTAAAGCAAAAAACCAAACCATTGCCACTCAAACCCCTCGAACCCTTTAAACATATTAATTTAGAGGAGAATATGAGCGAGAAGATTACAACATTACTTGAGGCACTGCCTTACATAAAAAAGTTTTTTCGTTCGACCTTCGTTATAAAGTACGGAGGCGCGGCGATGGAGGAAGAACATCTGAAAAAGGAATTTGCCAAAGATGTGGCACTTCTTAAATATGTTGGGATAAATCCGGTCATCGTTCATGGAGGTGGTCCCAAGATAGGCAGACTTCTTAAAGAATTAAAAATACCAACAGAATTTGTCGATGGACTCAGGGTTACGGATTCAAAGACCCTTGACGTGGTTGAGATGGTCCTTTCAGGCAATATAAATAAAGAAATTGTAAAGAACATCAATGACATGGGAGGCAGGGCCATCGGACTTTCTGGAAAAGACGGAAGGCTGCTCATCGCTAAAAAGGTTGCCGGAAAAGATATTGGCCTTGTCGGTGAGATTGTAAATGTCGATGTTGCAATAATCAAAGATATAAACAGACATGGTTACATTCCTGTTATCGCCCCTCTTGCTGACGGCGTTGACGGTAATTCCTATAATATAAATGCTGATACAGCAGCAGGCAGCATAGCAAAATCTCTATCAGCGGAAAAGTTGATACTGCTGACAGACGTGGACGGTGTCCTAGATAAAGAGGATAAACTACTGTCATCATTAAAAATATCAGATATCGATACTCTTATCAGCAATAAGACGATCTCCGGCGGCATGATACCGAAGGTTGATTGTTGTATTGATGCAATTGAAGGTGGTGTCAAGGAGACACACATCATAAATGGAAAAATTCCTCATGCTATTCTGCTTGAAATATTTACCAATTCAGGAATAGGAACAAAAATCACAAAAGAGGTGTAAGATGCAACAAAATTGGATAGATTATGGGAAACAATACATTGCTAATACCTATAACAGGTTTCCCATAGTTGCTACAAAGGGTGAAAGATGCTGGATTTGGGACATGGATGGAAGAAGATATCTCGATTTTTTGTCAGGCATTTCAGTGTGTAATCTCGGTCATGCTCATAAAAATGCGATAGAAAGTCTTACTGTTCAGGCAGGAAAGCTATTTCATATATCAAATCTCTTTTATATCGAGACACAAATCAAGGCAGCAAAATTATTGGTTGAGAATTCATTTGGCGACAAAGTCTTTTTCTGTAACAGCGGAGCAGAGGCAAATGAAGCTGCCATTAAACTCGCAAGAAGATATTCATGGAAAAAATACGGTACAGAACGATACGAAATAATCACAATGGAAAATTCTTTTCACGGACGTACACTGGCAACACTCTCTGCAACAGGGCAGACAAAATTTCAAGAAGGCTTTTCGCCTCTTCCTGGTGGTTTCAAATACGTACCTTTCAACGATATAGAAAGCCTCATAAAAGCGTCTAACGACAAGACATGTGCGGTTATTATTGAACTTGTACAAGCAGAAGGCGGTGTTTATCTTGCAGATAAAGGATATGTTGAAAAACTCAGAAATTTTACGAGAGAAAAAGACATCCTTCTTATCTTCGATGAAGTTCAAACCGGCATTGGAAGAACAGGCAAACTCTTTGCTTACGAAAACTACAATATAGAGCCAGATATCATGAGCCTTGCAAAGGCGTTGGGAAATGGGTTTCCCGTGGGGGCAATTATTGCAAAAGATGAGGTAATGCAGGCATTCGAGCCCGGTACACATGCATCAACCTTTGGCGGAAACCCTCTTGCTTCATCGGCGGTCATCGCCACCCTTAATACATTTACCGATGAAAATATACTCAAGAATTGCAACGACGCAGGCATGCATCTATATGAAGGACTTCTTGGCCTTAAAGAAAAATATAGTTTTATTAAAGAGATAAGGGGTATTGGCCTTATATGGGGTGTTGAATTGTCAATCGATGGCAATCCCATAGCCGCAGAGTTCTTGAAGGAAGGTGTGATAATAAATTGTACTAAAATCAATACACTCAGACTTGTGCCACCTCTTATTATAAAAAATGAAGAGATTGATATTTTTCTGGAGATTGCGGACAGAATATTTGAAAGACAAAACACATGAGGGGTAACACTGGAGACTTAAAAAGGATTGAGGCTTGAGATTCGTTTCACGGATTAAAATACAGGCTGCATATAACTTTGATAGCCAAGCCAGAAAAAATGAGGTGAAAACATATTGAAAAGAGATTTTACCAAAATACTTGACATAAGCAAAGACGAAGGCATGAACCTTCTTGAAAGGGCACGATATCTAAAGGATATCCGTAAAAAAGGTATTGACCACAAACCCCTCAAGGGCAAAAACATAGCAATGATATTTGAGAAGGCATCTACAAGGACAAGGGTATCCTTTGAGGTTGGCATCCATGATCTTGGTGGAAATGCTGTGATAATGAACGCAAACGATATGCAGTTAGGAAGAGGGGAACCGGTGAAGGATACTGCAAGGGTGTTAAGCCGATATGTTGATGCCGTTATGATACGAACTTACAAGCAGACTGTCGTCGATGAACTTGCAAATTGGGCGAGTATCCCGATAATCAACGGTCTAAGCGACCTTTATCACCCCTGTCAGATTCTTTCCGATTTATATACAATTTCTGAATTTAGGGGTAGTTTTGAAAATCTGAAGATTATATATATTGGCGATGGGAACAATGTTGCAAATTCATGGATAGAGGCATCCATTCTTTTCGATCTCAACTTTGCTATGGCAACTCCAAACAATTACAAACCTCTCGAGAAGCTTGTAAAAATGGCTGAAAAAAATAGAAGATTTTCCATCGACAACGACCCGTATAAAGTTGTAAACAATGCTGATGTCATAAATACAGACGTTTGGGTAAGCATGGGACAGGAAAAGGAAAAGAAGGAAAGGAAAACAGCTTTTGCACTATATAAGATTGATGACAATCTCCTGAAAAAGGCAAATAACGATGTACTCGTAATGCACTGCCTTCCTGCATATAGAAATCAGGAGATTGCGGACAGTGTCTTTGAGAAATACCAAGATGTTATCTTTACACAGGCAGAAAATAGACTGCATGTACAAAAGGCACTTTTGGAGTGGTTGTTAACTTGAAAGCGCAAATAATCGAGGATAAAAGGGGATTAAGCGGTTAAATGTGACATCTTGACCCTCAAGCCCAACACATTTGAATACTTAAAATGGAGGTATTTAATGAAAAATATAAAAAAGGTTGTTCTCGCTTATTCTGGAGGTCTCGATACCTCTATAATAGTGAAATGGCTCAAGGAAACATACAATTGTGAGGTGATAGCCTTTGCTGCAGATGTTGGCCAGGAAGAGGAATTGACAGGACTCGAAGAAAAGGCCATTAAAACTGGTGCGTCCAAGATTTATATCGAAGACTTAAAAGAAGAGTTTGCAAGGGATTTTGTGTTCTTTGCCATAAAATCCAACGCAATATACGAAGGAAACTACCTGCTCGGTACTTCAATCGCAAGACCTTTAATTGCAAAACGGCAGGTTGAGATTGCAAGAATCGAGGGTGCCGATGCTGTTTCGCACGGTTCAACAGGCAAAGGAAATGATCAGGTCAGATTTGAACTGACCTACTATGCACTTGAACCAAATATAAAAGTAATAGCGCCATGGAGGGAATGGGATTTTTCATCAAGGGAAGAACTTATTGATTATGCGCAAAAACACAACATCGATGTACCTGTAAGTAAAGAAAAACCATATAGCATGGACAGAAACCTGATGCACATAAGCTATGAAGGTGGCATACTCGAAGATACATGGAATGAACCGGATGAAAACATGTTCCTTACGACCATTTCCCCCGAAAGAGCACCTGACAAATCAAGCTATATCGAAATATCCTTCAGTGACGGAATACCATATGCCATTGACGGAAAAGAGATGACACCTTTCAACATCATAAAACACCTAAACAAGATAGGTGGTGAAAACGGAATAGGACGTGTTGATATTGTAGAGAACAGGTTTGTGGGAATGAAATCAAGGGGTGTTTATGAAACCCCGGGCTGTACAATTCTCCATGCTGCACACAGGGCAATGGAATCAATCACAATGGATCGAGAGGTAATGCATTTGAGAGATAGCCTTATCCCAAAGGTCTCAGAACTTATCTACTATGGCTTCTGGTATTCCCCGGAGATGGAGGTCTTAAAAGCATTCACAAATGAAGCCCAGGCGGGGGTATCTGGCACCGTTAGACTAAAGCTATACAAGGGCAACTGTATTGTCGTGGGCAGAAAATCTGAAAAATCGCTCTATATGAAAGATTTTGCGACATTTGACAAGGATGATGTTTATCAACAAAAAGATGCGGGAGGCTTCATAAGGCTCAATGCACTCAGACTGCGCATCAGGGCATTGATGAATCAATAGAATTACAGAACATCGTTTTTCTTAATTCTATATTCTAAATCGGAGATATTGAAATGGACTACTATGAACCGCATGTAATAGAAGAAAAAAGACAGGGGCAGTGGGAGAAAAACAGGTTATTTCGTGTAACCGAAGACAGCACTAAAGAAAAATACTATCTGCTCGAGATGTTTCCCTATCCATCAGGAAAAATACACATGGGACATGTGAGAAACTATTCCATCGGTGACGTGATTGCTCGATACAAAAGAATGAGAGGTTTTAATGTGCTGCATCCAATGGGGTGGGATGCCTTTGGAATGCCGGCAGAAAACGCGGCAATTGAAAGGGGTGTACATCCAGCTTCATGGACATACGACAACATTTCATACATGAGAAAACAACTCAAAAGGCTTGGATTCAGTTACGACTGGGAACGAGAAATTGCAACCTGTGATGTGGAATACTACAAGTGGGAACAATGGATGTTTCTCAAGATGTTTGAAAAAGGCCTCGCATATAGAAAGAGTTCGCCGGTTAATTACTGCATAAAATGTCAGACCGTACTTGCCAACGAACAGGTCGAGGGGACTCTGTGCTGGCGGTGCGGTAAAGAGGTCATCCAAAAGGAGCTTACCCAATGGTTTTTTGCAATTACGAAATATGCAGACGAACTATACGAATACTGTGACAGACTTCCAGGGTGGCCAGAAAGGGTTCTCAACATGCAGAAAAACTGGATTGGAAAGAGTTATGGCGTTGAGGTAAACTTCAGACTCGATGATGGTTCACTGTTTACAATCTTCACAACAAGACCTGACACACTTTACGGCGTCACATTCATGGTAATCGCACCAGAACATCCATTATCCTATTCTCTTCCAATAGGAACCCCTTATGAAAAGGATGCGCATGAATTTTTAGAGAAGGTAAAAAAACAGGACAGAAGTTTCAGGACTGAGATAAGCTTGAAAAAAGAAGGTGTCTTTACAGGTAAATATGCAATAAACCCCCTGAATGGTACAAAAATACCCATATATATTGGAAATTTCGTTTTAATGGAGTATGGCACGGGTGCAATCATGTCTGTCCCGGCACATGACCAGAGGGATTTCGAGTTCGCAAAGGAATATGGGCTCCCGATTGTTATCACAATAATGCCAGAAGATAAATCCCTCACAGCCGAAACAATGGAGGGGGCTTATGAAGGTGACGGAAAAATGGTAAACTCCGCCCACTTTAACGGTATGAATAACAGAGAGGCGATCCCCACAATCATAAGTTATCTCGAGGAAAAGGGTCTTGGGATGGGAAAAATCAATTATCGCTTGAGAGATTGGGGCATTTCGAGACAGAGATACTGGGGAACACCAATCCCGATTATTTATTGCGAAAGGTGCGGCGTCGTCCCTGTCCCTTATGATCAGTTGCCAATTGTATTACCGCTCAATCTCGAAATCAAGATGGTTGGAAAATCACCGCTTGCAGAATATCCGGAATTCTTCGAAACAGAATGCCCCAATTGCAAGGGCAAGGCAAAAAGAGAAACGGATACGATGGACACCTTTGTTGAATCTTCTTGGTATTTCCTTAAATATACATGCCCAGACTATAAAGATGGTGCCTTGGATAAAGAAAAGGTCGATTATTGGATGTCTGTTGATCAATATATCGGCGGTGTTGAACACGCAGTTCTCCATCTTTTATATTCAAGGTTTTTCAATAGGGTATTAAATGAATTCGGATTCGTAAAAGAAAGAGAACCCTTTTTGAACCTGCTCACTCAAGGCATGGTCATTAAGGATGGTGCAAAAATGAGTAAATCCAAGGGAAATGTCGTTGACCCTGATTACCTGATAAAAAAATACGGTGCTGATACTACAAGGCTTTGCTGTATCTTTGCATCTCCTCCGGAAAAAGATCTTGAGTGGAGCGATAAAGGGGTTGAAGGCTCTTTTAGGTTCCTACAGAGAGTCTGGAGATTGGTTAATGAGCGGGTTAAGATTTTAAAAGACACCAAAACCAGCATGAAACCAAAAAATACAAACGATGAAACAATGCAGCTTTCTTACAAAACCCACAAAACAATCAAAAAGGTAACAGAAGACATTGACAGGTTTCATTTAAACACCGCGGTGGCAAGCATTATGGAACTCGTAAATGCAATTTATAAATTCCTTGAAAATGAACAAAACCAGAGAGAAGAAACAGGTTTATTAAAGGGTGCTATCGAGACAACAATTGCCCTTCTATTCCCCTTCGTACCTCATATAACAGAGGACTTATGGGAAAAAGTCGGTAATAATCCTGACGATCTCAATTCATTCTGGCCTGAATATGATGAAAGATATATCGTGGAAGACAGAGTAACAATAGCAATTCAGATTAACGGCAAATTAAGGGACACATATGAAGTAGAAAGGGGTATCGATGCAACAAGACTAAAAGAGGTTGTATTTAGCCTTGATAAGATTAAAAAACACACAGAGGGAAAGGATATAAGGAAGGTTATCACTATACCTGATAAGCTTGTAAATATCGTTTGCACTTGAAATACAACGGCTTTTGTTTATTGGTCAAAAAAACTCTAAAACGGGGTTCAGAAACTAATGAAAAATATAATGCATTCTAAATTAAAATATTTAATGGTTTTTATCTTAATAGCGCTGTGTTCATGTGGTTACCAAATGGTAAAGGAAAAGGGCATCTATGGGGGCGATATATCATCGCTTAGTATTCCGGCGTTCAAAAACAAGTCATTTGAACCGCATGCATCCATGTATGTCACAGACTCATTCACACGTGAAATAGTCTTGAGTGGGCTTTTCAAGGTAAATGTAAACAATCCCGATGGATACATAGAAGGTACAATAACAGAAATCAAAATATTGCCTGCCACAATGAACATATACGGTCTCGTCGTTGAAAAAACCATCTATGCCACCGTAGGTATTTCCATTTTCAGGAATAATGGTACGTTGTTAAGAAGGTGGGACTTTTCTGATAACGAAACTTACAATGTCGTTGACATAAACGCAGAAGATTTTAATAAAAGAGACGCCCTGAAAAGACTCTCAGGGCGCATGGCAAGAAAATTCTGTTCTATTATGCTGATTGATTATTAGGCTGTTATTTTATTGGAAAGAACATTTGCCCTTTTTGACAATCTTGCAACCTTTCTGGATGCATTATTAGGATGTATTACCCCCTTTGAGGCTGCTTTATCTATATAAGACACGGCCCTTTTTAATAATTCGTCCAAACGCTCCTTGTCTTTAGCTTCAATAACCTGAACCGCCCTTTTAATATATGTTTTCATGGTCGATTTCACGTGAGAGTTTCTTAACCTTCTCTCCTCAGACTGTCTCGTTCTTTTTATTGCAGATTTGTTTTTCCTCAAAACAGCGCCTCCAGATTTGTTTTGTCTTTTTTACCACTTATCATTGAACCAAGTCAATGAAAAACGCAACAACCAATAGTTATAAACAATAAAACGATAATCCATGCTATAATCAAGGTGTATCATGGAACAACGCTCCACCTGACTTTGGTTAGCCTATATATGATTAAACTGACTTGGTTTCAATTATGGCAGTTTTATTTTTTCCCAGCGTTTCTTTTGGATGCTTTAAGCGGGTTCAGTTTCTGCCCTTCCGTCTTCTGCATCTTTTTTACATGAGATGACATTGGACATACGCCTTTCTGCCACTTCTGTGCTGGGCTTGGAAAGCTTGAACAATATTTTCCTGTCTCAAAAACTACGATTCTTGTGCATCCTTCACAATTTTCGACTATTGTATGACATGCACCACCATTATAGGAGCATCCTGTTTTTTTCATAAACACACACTCCACTCCCGGTTTCACTGTTGCACACTGCATAACGGCACCACCTCCTTAAAATTTAAAAGCGGAAATATTAACTACATTTTTTTGAAATTGTCAACAGAAAAGATTAAATATTATTCTTGTATATTTATACTATTATTGATAACATATTGACTTCATCAAAATATTTTTTTTGCTTGAAGTTACCAGTTGACCATTCGGAAGGATGCGTGATATGTCACCGAACAACATCTTAAAAAGGCTTCTTAAAAAGGCATTCTCACCCGTTACCATCATGCTTATTCCACACAACTGCAAAAAGCCGCTAAACTTAAAGGTTCCATCGGCAGGCATTATCTTGGGTATTGTATTTTTTATAATCGGTACACTATTTGTTTTTTCAAGTACCGTTAGAACCATTGAATATCGCTCGATGAAACAAAAATTTACCTATTATTCCCAACAGTTTTCAGAACTACAGGGAACCATGATGGGGATAAAAAACAGCGAGAATGAACTCAAAAAGTTATTTTCCCTGAAATCAAAAAAAGATGTCATAGAAAATCTTGATAACACTACAGGACTAATGCAGGATACGATAGATTTTGAAAGTCTTAAAAATCAAATTGCAAAAACGATCGAGACAGTAAGTGAAATGAAAGAATACCTTTATAAACAAAAAGACGTTTATCGTTCTACACCGTTAGGTTCACCTGTAAAGGGAAGCATCACATCCTATTATGGCAAAAGGATACACCCTCATACAGGAAAAGAACAATTTCACTATGGCATAGATATAAAAACCAACGTTGGAGACCCTGTAAAGGCAACAGCCGACGGCATCATCAGCTTTTCCGGCTGGCTGGGTGATAATGGAAATCTCGTAGTTATCGAACATGGGATGGGTTTTTCAACCTATTATGCCCACAACAAGAAAAACCTCGTAAAGGTCGGTCAAAAGGTAAAAAAGGGCGACACCATAGCATATGTAGGCTCAACTGGTAACGCACAGACCGCCCATCTTCATTACAGCGTCTTAAGAAACGGCAATTATGTCAATCCAAAAAGATATATGGATGAAGGCATATATGTTCAAAAAGAGTAATAATGACAAACTCGAATCCCTGATAGGCTCAAACTCAGGATTCAGGGGCAACGTTGAAGTAAAGGGCACCTTGAGGGTGGATGGCACCATCGAAGGGAATATAACAGCAGACCATGTGATAATAGGCAAGGATGCTTATGTAAAAGGTAATATCGATGCAAATGCAATTACCATAGGTGGTAAAATGGAGGGCAATATACATGCCAGTGGTCTTGTAGAGATCACTTCGGCTGCATTTGCCTTAGGTGATATAATCGCAAAAAGGATTTCAATATCTGAGGGAGGCATCTTCAACGGCAGGATCATAATGAAAGAAGATGAAACAAGCCTGTTGGGGTATCAGGTCAACGGTTGATCTACCATGTCTTGAATGTTCAAATATTGACACACAACACAAAAAAATAATATCATTATCCAAAACAACGGTTAAACATGTTCAAGAAAGAAATTGATTTAATACCCTCTGAGCTTATCACCATAGAAACACACAAGTACTACCTTTCCCAAAAAGAAGGCAGAGAGGTCTCACTTGAAGAGGCAATTGTTGATTTTCTAATAAACTATGAATCAGATTTTTTAATGGCAAAACAGGTTGAGGATTTATACGAACAAAACGATGAAATCATGAAGTATAAATGGATTGAATCGGAAAAAAAGGGATACGACATCGGCACTGAAAAAGCAGCGGAAGAATGGGTTATAAAATATGGCTCAATCTGGAGAGAAGAAAAAGAATCGCTTGAAAAAAACAGATTTATTGAGACTAAAACCCTAATCCAGGGCAAAAATTCTATCGACATAGAAATAGCTCATCTTGCTGAAATAGCAAAGAAACATGATTGTGAACTCTACATCCATAAAAAGATGATGAAATATTACAATTTCGTTTTATTTGGCAAAAAAGAATATTTAAATGTTAAATCGATACTCTGCCCCAAATATCTGGAGGTAAACAGGGGTGAATCCGTTGAGTTTATTGCAACTGGAAATAATGCAAGATATGCCCTTGACGAAACAGAACATTTTATACACAATTTAGAGTCTATGGGATCAAATCCGTAAGGTGCGATTCAAGCACCTTCTCTATCCCAAAGCCTTCAAGACCCATATAGTATGTTACAGCATCAACCAATGCCTCCATTGGCACAAGGCCAACGATCTCGCTCCCAACAATATTGACCCCATACCTTTTAGCCTCTATTCGAACAAGCTCAACAACCCTGTATATCGGTGTTCTTGTGTAATCAGTCAAATTCATGGAAACCTGTGTAATATTCCGTTCTTTAAGTTCAATACCAATTGCCTTGCAGTATCTCAAACCTCCGTTTGAATGCCTAATCGCCTTTGCAATCTTATTAGCAATCGTTATACTGTTTGTATCGAGGTTTACGTTAAATGCAATGAGGGGCATCCGGGCGCCAATGGCAACCACACCAGCAGTAGGGTGGATATAAGCCTCCCCGAAATCAGGTTTCCATTCGGGCAACTTAATCTTTTGTGGCATTTCTTCGAACTGTCCCCTCCTTATATCGGCCAAATTTTTATGCAGTGGATTATCTGTTGATGCCTCATAGAGAAAAGCTGGAAGCCTGTATTTTTCCCAGACAGTTTTTGCCACCTCTTTGGAAAGCTCAATTGCCTCATCCATCGTGGTATTTTTAACCGGGATAAAAGGGATGACATCAACTGCACCCATCCTTGGATGTTGTCCTTTATGCCTTCTCATATCAATTACTTCAATAGCAATACCCACCGCATCGACAACTGCATTTGCTAAAAATTTAGGTTCACCTACAGCGGTAACTACCATACGGTTATGGTCTTTATCCATCTCGTAGTTTAACAGCTTTACCCCTTCAGTTCTGCGAAATGGCTCAACAATCTTCTCTGCCCTCGCTGTATCTCTTCCTTCACTAAAATTTGGCACACATTCAATGACCTTTTTCATAATAATATAATCTATTTTTTAACTACACCTTGCAGCTTGTCGACCATTTCGATAAACTTTTCCGCTATCTCCGTAATTGCCTTTTTTGAGGCATCAAGTCCTGTAAGAACAGCAGTCACATCCATTGCATTCGGGCTTCTCCTTGCGAGAAATGAATATACGAGTATATTCGTCTCTGCATCATAAAATTCCCCGGCGCAGGTCACTGAACCTGTAAAAGAGCCATTCAAGCCGACAGCACTTTTACCAAGATTAAGTGCAAGTCCAAATGGTATAATCCTTGTTGCAACAGCCAAAGCAGGTCTTGTCAATTCTATACCCGCCAAAGTCAACTTGATGCGTAACACACCAGGGCCCGGTACATCAACAATCTGATACTTGCCCTGTAAAACCCTTTCAAACTCACTTTTCATAAAATCTGCAACCGTTCTAATATCCTTTTTGGAGACACTTCCAAAATTTGCATCATCACCCTGGTAAATCACAACCGGTTCAATAATGAATCTTACGAATTTTTTACCATCCACCCCCTCTCTTTTGTATATCAGAGTATCTGGTGTGTCTTGTTTTGGTTGCATCTGAGACGATGATTCAATATCTGAATACTTTTTCAAACCACTCCCATAAACGGTTTCAACGGCTATCATGGATAAAAACACCACAAAAATTATCAACTTTTTCATGTTTCATAAGCTCCTTTAATTAATAGATTTAATAATTCCATAGCACATTCAATTGTCATACAAGACCATATATTTTCTCACTCATCTATAAACGTCGTTACTTCGCCATCAGGTATATAACGGATCCTTCCGCCCTGATTCAAATCATGCACCCTCCCTTGCGTTATCAAGGCATCATCCGGATAGCCCCTCAACTCCCAGAATCCAGACACGTATCTGTCCATAAGCTCAATCTTCACAACACTCTTTGCAGATTTGTAACCCCAGAGGTATGGACAAAAACCCCTTATTGGACCACCATAATCCTCTTCCAAATACTCCCCGTCAAACTCATATGCAAGGATTGTCTTTTCTTTCCTGGCAACATCAATGGGAATGGACGTATCATAGATGTTTCTTACAGACCAAAAGCGCACATACCTTGCTTCATCATGAGCTTCAACGGCATCAAGCACATCTGAAATCTTTATGCCACCCCATTTTCCACGCACAGAGAAACGTGTAACACTTGTCAGACGTGCATCAACAATGGTCTTGGGTATAGAAACAATATCTTGCCAGGTGAATATTTTAGGATTTTTACAAAACCCGTCCACACTCACAGTCCAGCTTTCCCGGTCAAGCTTGCCTGGATGGCCCTCCGCCCAAAAAACAGGAGTTTTAAGATCTTTCAACCTGCTCACCTTAAACCTCTGTATATGCTTAACATTTATTAATGCTTATATAAGCCTTTCAAGCATATCGACCGCATCTTTTACATACCTAACACAATGTGTCTCGTGAATGTTTTTTTCCTTGAATTCATTTAAACCCTCAGGTGTACCTAAATCACATCCTGTCAACTCTCTGCAAACTATTGAACCATGTATGGATTTAAATCTATCCACAAATTTTCTAACAACATCATATGTCTTTTCTTTTGCCGCCTTATCCTCTGGATCCGTTTTTCCGTATTTAAGCCCAATAGCCATAAATGCCCCGGTCACAGCCCCGCAAGTTTCTCCCATCCTCGCCATACCTCCACCGAATGCACCTGCTATTTTATGAGCAATATCCATATCCACGCCTAAATCTTTCGCATATACAGAAAAAACAGACTGTGAACAGCTATACGACTGTTTGAAAAGATTTACTGCCTGATCTGTTTTATCCATACGAATAACCACCTTACCTTATTAATAATTTGTTAAAACCCATCCAAAAGATCGATGTTCTTCACCATTTGATATCCATTGCTCGTATTTAAACGTCATTACTTCCCATCTATCTTCAGTTTGAATGAAGGCTCCTTTTGGCTTTCCTCCTCTTTGGTTATGTTTGCCATCTTTATCCTAAGCCTCAAATCGTTTGGTGCATCGGCATACGCTATAGCGTTGTTGTAATCGATAATACCTGCCTTGTAAAGATCAAAAATGTGCTGGTCAAACGTCTGCATACCTTCATTGTAAGATGCCGCCATTGTCTCCTTCAAAAGCCCTACATCACCTTTCAAGATAAGATCCTTAATCCTTGCACTATCAAGCAGTATTTCAATAGCAGCAACCCTCTTCCCGTCAACCGTTGGTATGAGTCTCTGGGATATTATTGCCCTAAGATTTAATGATAATTGCATATATATCTGCTCATGACGCTCTATAGGGAAAAAATTCAGAATCCTCTCGAGTGCCTGGTTTGCATTGTTAGAGTGGAGTGTACCGAGCGCAAGGTGTCCGGTTTCTGCAAAAGTGATCGCATCTTCCATGGTTTCAGTATCCCTTATCTCGCCTATAAGTATTACATCTGGAGCCTGTCTTAGGGTATTTTTCAAAGCAGCCGCAAAAGAGTGTGTGTCAAACCCGACCTCCCTTTGCGTAATAACGCTTAGCTTATGATTGTGAACATATTCAACCGGGTCTTCAATGGTTATGATATGCCCGCGCTGGTTTGCATTTCTGTGGTCAATCATGGAAGCCAATGTCGTTGACTTACCGCTGCCTGTCGCCCCGACAACAAGCACCAAACCATTCTTGGTCATCATAATATCCTTGAATATATGGGGAAGACCCATCTCATCAATACTCTTTATTACAGTATTGATCTGCCTTATAACCAAGCCTACGCTTCCCCTTTGCCTGAAGATATTTACCCTGAATCTTCCAAGTTCCGGATAATGAAGGGCAAGATTCATTTCCAGTTCCTCAGCAAATATCCTTTTTTGTTTTTCGTTCATTGCACTCTTGGCGATCCTCTCTGTATCTTCGGGTGTTAACGGAGGTTCATCATAAGGTTGTGTAGCACCCTGAATACGAAACATAGCGGGCATGCCATTCGTTATATATATATCTGATGCACCTTTTTCGCACATATGTTTTAGATATTCTATTATCTCTGGCATATTTTACCTCTGCTGAGTTGATTGTGGTAGCCAGAAAGCTACTTCTTCCCTTGTAACAATATTTTTAGCAAGCAATTCGTTTACTGATGATTCCATTGTCTGCATGCCAACACCCTTGCTCGTCTGCATTATCGACGGTATCTGCGCTATTTTTCCCTCCCTTATGAGGTTGCGCACTGCGGGCGTTCCAATCATAATCTCAAAGCTCGCCACCCTGCCTTTACCATCTTTCCTTTTAAAGAGTGCCTGGGTTACTACCGCCTGGATAGACTCAGAAAACATTGCGCGTACCTGTGCCTGCTGAGCTGAAGGAAAAACGTCAATAACCCTGTCCACTGTCTTGGGGGCACCACTTGTATGCAATGTCCCAAAGACAAGATGCCCTGTTTCTGCTGCTGTAAGGGCAAGAGATATTGTTTCAAGATCCCTCATCTCGCCGACAAGAATGATATCCGGGTCTTCACGCAGTGCACTTCTCAATGCATTTGCAAAACTCTTCGTGTGAGGTCCCAACTCCCTCTGATTTACAAGACACTTTTTTGATTTATGGACAAATTCAATAGGATCTTCTATTGTCAATATATGACCCAACTCTTCGCTATTTATCAAATCTATAATCGCCGCGAGGGTTGTCGATTTTCCGCTTCCTGTTGGACCCGTAACGAGAACAAGTCCTTTTTCCAGTTTCGCAATGTCTCTGAATACCTTTGGAAGATTTAGTTCCTCAAAGGTAGGGATCTTTGTTGGGATCGTTCTAAATACTGCTGCATCGCCCCTTTGCTGTTTAAAACAATTAACCCTGAATCTGGCAATATCGCCGAGGGCAAATGAAAAATCCAATTCGAGAAATTCTTCAAAGATTTTTCTCTGCTGATCATTTAAAATCTCATAAATCATATTGTGCACATCATCCTTCTCAAGTGGAGGAACTTCGACCTTTCTCATTTCTCCGTGTATCCTCACCATTGGTACTTCACCTGAGCTGACATGGAGGTCAGACCCTTTGTTTTCAACCATAAAAATAAGAAGCTCAGATATATCCATAAAATCCTCCTTCTATCTATATTGATTCCAATTCTCTTAATGTTGGCAAATCTTCAATACTATTAAGTCCATACACCTCTAAAAACTTTCCCGTGGTCCTGAATGTTATTGCCTTACCTATCTCGTCGTCCCTCCCAGCAATCTCTACCAATCTTTTATTTAAAAGATTCTTTATGGCACGGGACGAATCAACGCCTCTTATTACATCCACTTCCTTCTTTGTCACCGGCTGTTTATAAGCAATCGTTGCAAGGGTCTCAAGAACCGATTTTGTGAGCTCCACGTCTTTTTCCCTTACAAAACGCCTGATCCAATCTTTAAATTCAACCCTCGTTCTCATCTGAAAGCCACCAGAAACCTGAACAACCTCTATTGCCCTATCAGAATAATTATACTCCCTTATCAATTCATTTAAAGCTTTTTCAACATCTTTGATTGAGCAACCCTCAATCTTCTTAAAAAGCCCCTTAAATGATACTGGCCTTGGAGATACAAAGAGGATCGCCTCTATTATACGTTTTAGCTCCATTATTTCAAAAATCCCGATACCATAGAAAAGATGGCGTCAATTTCCTCCGGGTAAGTATACCAGTTTATGTCCTTTTCCCTTCCAAACCATGTGAATTGTCTTTTTGCATAGTTTCTCGTGTGCCTTTTTATTTCTTTTACCATATCTTCATATGTAATTAAACCGTTAATATATGAGAGTACCTCCCTGTACCCTATGCCTGAAAAAGGCTTCTCATCCTGTTGATAACCCATGGATAGGATGCCCTTTACCTCTTCGATCCAACCGTCATCGAACATATCTTCAACCCTTTTATTTATTCTATTATAGAGTTCATCCCTATTTCTTCTTAAGCCGACCTTCAATGCCCTGTAATGCGGCTCTCTGAAACCATGGATGAGTTGCCATTCGGACATCTTCACGCCTGTTGTTCTAAAGACCTCCATAGCCCTTACAGCCCTTATCTTATCCCGAAAACTAATCTTATTCGCATATTCAATGTCAACCTTTTTCAAGGCTTCGTAAAACTGTACTGGATCTTTTGTATATTCCTCTGTTATTGATTCCCTAAGTCCTGTTTCCTTCGGTACAGGGAATAGACCGTACAACAATGCCCTGATGTAAAGCCCTGTACCTCCCACAAAAATAGGCAATCTTCCCCTGCCTATAATCTCTTTGGCGACTAAATCTGCCAGATTTTTGAACATAGCGGCATTGAATTTCCTATCAGGCGCAACAATATCGATGAGGTGGTGTGGTACGCTAGCCCGCAGTACAATATCTGGTTTTGCAGTTCCTATATTGAAATGTTCATAAACCTGCATAGAATCGGCATTAACAATTTCTCCTCCGAATTCTTTTGCAAGACGTACAGATAACTCAGATTTTCCGGTACAGGTCGGACCAAGAACAATAATTATCTTATCGCAATTTGATAACATTCAGAATATCAAGTATAATATAATCTGAGATGTATTCAAAGATTATTAAGTTCAGCATCCTCTTAATCCTGCTGCCTGCCATTTTTGGGGGCAGCTTTGGATATGGCCTCGTAAATTATCTTGAAATTCCGGATATAAAACAGCTCGAATCATATAAACCTAAATCTGCAACAAGGCTTTATGCTGACAACGATGAGCTATTCGCAGAACTTTTCATTGAAAAAAGGATACCTATACCTATTACAGAAATGCCAAACCACCTCAAATACGCCTTCATAGCCATAGAAGATGTGCGTTTCTATAAACATTTTGGTATTGACGTAAGAAGCATATTAAGAGCTACCCTTAAAAACATTGCCCGTCAGGGAATTACAGAAGGTGCATCAACCATCACCCAGCAGCTCGCAAGAAATCTTTTCTTAAGCCCGAAAAAAACATTTAAAAGAAAGATAGAAGAGGCTGCCCTTGCTATACAGATAGAAAGGGCATATTCAAAAGACGAGATACTAAATATGTACCTGAACCTGATTTATTTGGGTGAAGGTGCCCACGGTGTTGAGGCAGCAAGTTATACATATTTTCACAAAAAGGCAAGCCAACTGACCATCGAAGAATCTGCAACACTTGCTGCGCTTACAAAATCTCCTTCAAAATTATCACCCTTTAAAAACCATTCCAAGGCTCATGAGAGAAGAAATATCGTACTCAGCAAGATGTATGATGCAGGATTCATAGACAAAAATACCTATACCAAGGCGATCAAAACCCCCTTAACCCTTGCACCACTGAGAACATACGAGAAAAAAACAGGGTATTATATCGAATACATAAAGCAAAACCTCGATGAGTTCTTTGAAAATTCGCAGGATATTTACACAAAGGGACTCAATATTAAAACTACGATAAATCTGAAAATGACCGAATTCGGTTATGAGGCAATAGATAAGGGGATTCAATTATACAAAAAAAGGCATCCAAATGTAACTGAATTGCCTGAGGTTGCGCTTTTAGCTATCGAAGTAAAAACAGGTAATATAAAGGTAATGATAGGTGGCAAAGACTTCACGCGTACTCCTTACAACAGGACAGTACAGGCAAAAAGACAGCCGGGCTCAGCCTTCAAGCCTATCATTTATTTAACCGCATTGGAAAAAGGGTACCGCCCTGACATGATGCTCAGAGATGCGCCTATATCTTTCACGAATCCATATACCAAAGAAATATGGCAGCCAAGAAATTACAAGAATGAATATCACGGAGATGTTTCAATGCGCAAAGCGCTCGAGCTATCTTTGAATACAGCAAGCATCAGGCTACTCGAAATTGTTGGTGTGAGTAATGTGATAGAAATGGCAAAAAGATTGAATATAGATAGCAATTTTGCTCCAAATCTTTCTCTTGCACTGGGCACAACTGAGATAGCGCCTCTCGATCTTGCATCTGCCTATACTGTATTCGCAAGAGACGGAAATTATATCCATCCGGTAGCTATAAGGAATATAATGACCACAGAGGGTGAAGAGGTTTATACAGATGAACCTTATGAAGAAAATGTGGTATCACCGGAAGCAGCTTTTGCACTTGTCGATATAATGAAAGGTGTAATAAAAAAAGGGACTGCAAGGGCAGCAGCATCAATGCCATACTATCTTGCCGGAAAAACAGGAACAACAGATGATTTTAAAGATGCATGGTTTGTCGGCTTTTCTCCACACCTTCTATGCCTTGTATGGGTTGGATATGACAAGTCTATAAATCTTGGAAACAAGGAATCCGGCGGCACAACCGCCCTGCCTATATGGATAGAGTTTATGTCGAAGGCATTGCCATTATACCCCAATGACGATTTCAAAGCACCTGACAAACCAGCCATAAAACCGCCTTCTGAAGTACCAATACCAAACGAAAACTGTACCCAACTTCATGATCCCATAAATAAAGCTCTATAGAATCAGCTACTTACC
>ERZ795030.530-NODE-530-length-57708-cov-8.486913_pt1 | contig 57708 bp, 43 predicted proteins | sample MGYA00375122_ERZ795030 | MGnify/ENA primary metagenome ERZ795030 (study PRJEB30165, sample SAMN05720146) | activated sludge metagenome | isolation source: anaerobic digester from wastewater treatment plant | place: Japan | collected 2015-04-20 ... | reverse complement strand
GTATCCTCCTGTTCCACGCCAAAGCCGAAAACAAAGGAGCATCCGAAAAAAAGCGCTGCTTTCTGCCTCATGTCCGCATCGGTTACGGGGGTAATCCGGCGGTGATGAGCATCGAATTCATAATGGACGGAGAATATTTCTTCGGTACCGACGCGCAGTCGATGGTGCCCGGAATAATTTTCTTTGATTTGCCAGCCCAGCTCCGGCACATAAGAAAAAAAATCCTTATGGTTATCTTTCGGATCTTCATGTGCGCGAAAGCGCAGAAAAAGTTCGGCGCCACATAGAAGCGTGCATAAGAGCCCCAGCCCTATCACCAGAGCAAGCAGATTTTTCAGTATGTTTTTTGTGCGATCAGTCACGGCAATTCCTTTCCCGAACGGCGAAACACCACACCTTTCAAAGAGCGTCGCCTATTGTTTTCTCATCGCCGCCGCAGTACTCAGCCAGATCTTGAGCAAGCCATTTTGCCACATCGGCATACACAATTGCTTTCGGATGCCCCCAAACGGCGCGAAAACCATCTCTGTAAAAATAGCGATCCTGATTCGCATTCTGATCCGGATAGGCATGTGTATAGTCGAAAAAGGGAATACCCGCTGCTTGCATGCGCTCTGTAAGACCTTCCACTTTAAAGGTCCAGGGATAGGAAAAAACGACAAACTGATAGCCGGGTAAAATTTCAGCGATTTTTTCTTTAATCAGGAGAAGGAAAGCGACCAATCCATCCATACCCTCTTCGTCTGTAAACTGCTTTGCCTGAAGCAACCCCAGCCGCTTCAGAATAAATCTTCCCATATGAAAAGATTTTAAAAAATTCAATGTACCCTGCTCATTTCGGTCACGGTCACCCATGAATCCGTGCTTCACCACCCGTCCGTCCTCAAAGCTGAGCCAGGGAAGCCACCCCCCCCAGTCGTCTATCATGCGCTTATTACCCAGGAGCCGGTTAATATGATCATTAAAAAAGCCATAAATCACCACACCACGCTCCCGGGGCACCCGACGCAGAAATTCCGGATCGTTCATCTGCAGCCACAAATGCTGCGGTCCATACCCGCCTACCGCATAATTGACAGGCAGAAGGGATTCGCATTCCCTTCCGAAGCAGGCAGGGAGCGTTTCATCCTGTTCCACGCCCTGCCCGAAAGTAAAGGAGCATCCGAAAAAAAGCGCAGCTTTGTCTCTGCTTTCCGGATGTTCTACCGGTGTAATACGGCGCCCTTCCTCATCAATCCGGTATTCAGCCGAAAAAACTTCAGATCCATTGACCTTGACATGATGCGCCCCTTCATAGCCCGGCAGAAGTTTCATCCCCAGCACAGGATCGGGAATTGAAAAATCACTGAGGTTATGTTCGATCACATCCCGCATCCGCGGCACTGCACTGCTTCGACAGCGAAGGTACAGCTCTCCAGCCGCCAGCATCAGTAAAACAGGGATACAGCCGATCAGCAGAGCAGCAAAATTGAACAGTATATTTTTAGCGCGGGGATGCATGGCGGTTCCTTAGGTGTAATCAGTGGATCATAACAAAAATGATTCGGGAGATTCATATGTTCCCGGATGCCTTCCGCTTCTTCTTGCGGGGAATAACTGCCCCTTTCTGTGCCGTTCCCCCTTTGCTTTCCCGCACTGAATCAGGTATGATTTTCCCGGGTCGGCACGGCAGGAAAAGGCTGTTTTCTCAGAAATTGGCTGGCTTTCAATAAAAGAGCCGGTCAGCGGCGACCCGCCGTACTCACCAGCAAAGGGCGCATTTTTACATGAATCCCATTATCACTCTCGAACAGGTCACCAAACGGTTCCCGCCCCGCCGCGGTGCGCTGGGGCTGCGGGGCCGCGGCAGTCTGGGCGATCTCCTTCGCGGCACAAAGGCGGAGGATTTCACGGCGCTGGAAAACATCTCCATGGAGATGCACCCCGGTGAATCGCTGGGCATTATCGGCCGCAATGGATCGGGGAAAAGCACCCTGCTGAGTCTGATCGCCGGGGTCACTCTTCCGACGAGCGGCAGAATCCAGGTTTTCGGACGCGTCGCCTCTCTTCTGGAGCTGGGCGCAGGCTTCAATCCGGTGCTCACCGGACGTGAAAATATTTATCTGAATGCGGGACTGCTCGGTATGCGCCACGCCCAGGTGGACGCTGTCTTTGACGACATCGTCCGCTTTTCCGGGATTGAAGAATTCATCGATCAGCCCGTAGCCACCTATTCAAGCGGTATGTACGTGCGCATCGGCTTTTCTGTGGCGGCCTTTGTCAATCCCGACATCTTTCTTGCCGATGAGGTGCTTGCCGTAGGCGATGAGGATTTTCAACGCAAATGCCGCCGGAAGATCGGCGAACTGCGCGAGCAGGGCAAGACCATTCTTTTCGTTTCTCATGACCTGAGTATTGTCAATACCCTCTGCGAAAGAGTGATCCTTCTGGACGGAGGCAGAATTATTCAGCGCGATACCCCGCAGAAAACCATCACCTATTACCTGCGTCAGGTGGGCAGGGATAAAGGGGTTCACACATTCTCCGACGGCGATCTGGAAGCGATCCACTGCGACGGCAGAATCTCCCTTTTCCACAAGCAGGAGGAAATGACGGCACCTTCGGGCTTTACGATGAACATCGAATCGCTTGGCAGGCATCACAGCAGTGCTGATGCGGAATGGACCGTTGTGGAGCGGGACAGCCGGGGCTGCCGTGCGGAGGGGCGAATGATGCGCCTGCCGGTCAGGCTGATCTGGACACTGAAAGTAGAAAAGGGTGTCTTCCACTGGCAGGCAGCACTGGATGTGGAGCAGCGCTGCCCTCTTTCCCGTATCGATGTGGAATGCTATCTGCCTGCGGCATACGGCACCTGGCTCTGCGGTCATATGTCCGGCACCTTCCCGGATATCCAGCCGGGAGACATCACCTGGAACGTGGTGGCTGCACCGGAGACAAGCGCCAGCAGCGGCGCCGCCCTTCCCGCAACAGATTCACCTCTGCCTGCCGTGGTCTTTCAGTTCAACAAGACCAACCCCCATTTCGGGCTTTTCTGGGCGAATACCGATTACATGAGTGCCTGCAGAGTGCTCGATTACACCGCACGTTTCCCTGATTCACAGGAAAACTTTGCACCGGGCGTGCATCCCCTTCTGGAACTCCGTCTGGATACAACCGTGGCTGCCGCTGAGATTCTGGATCATCTGCTTGCGAGAGAAAGTCTCGACTGCGGAAGACTCAAAGCGCGTTTTGAGCAGGGCCGCATCCGTCTGCTCTGGGATAAAGAACCGCTCACGGCATTCCTCCATGTGTACAGCTCCATGCTGATTGCGCACCTCTGGAATGACAGCCAGAATTTTGCCTGGCAGGAGCCGGAGCCTCTGGGCACAGGGTTGCGGATCGTGGGCAAATCACGGCGTTTCCCCTTCGCTCAGGAGTGGGAGTTGATCCCCCGTGAAAATGCCCTCGGCATCCGGGTCTGGCTTCATGCAGAAGAGGAACTGGATGTACAGGAATACCACTTCAGTCTGGTGCTGCCGAAGAGCTACACCTCCTGGACAACGGACCGGGAAAAGGGAGTGTTTCCCGACTTTGAACCTGAAGCGGGGCACTGGGTACATCTGAACAGGAACTATGAAAGCGGCGTCGCTATGACGGCAGAAAGTCCTTCTCTCCCGATGCTGACCCTGTGCACCGATGATCCGGAACTTCCCTTGCGCCAGACCGTGCTCAACACCAGTTTTTCGGAGAATTCCAGAGTCCTGCAGGCGCTGCGCCCCTCCGGACAATCAGGACTCCGCTTTGCGCCGGGCCGGCATCTTTATTTCTCCGGTGCCATCAAAGTGACCCCACAGAAAGAAACAGACCCTTCCGCTGTACAAGCGTAACAAGGTAAAATGCACCTATGGATGAAAAGAACAGTCTGGACAACACAGCCGCCGCTCACGATGTCGTGCCGGAAAACGCCGATGCACCACTGCCTTCCCGGGGCATCATCCTTTCCCACAACAGAAAAGGCCGGGCATACGGCATCACCTGTCTGAAAAAATGGATGCGCCTCAACACCACACTGTTCAAAGTTGAAAAAGTGGATGTTGCCTTCAGCAAAGGAAGCGTTGACGAATGGACAGAGCTGCTGGAATTTGCGAAGACGGAAGACATCCGGCTCTCGCTGCGCATTCAGAATCTGCAGGACGACACCTTTTTCGACGCACTGCCTGAACTGGAACTCCTCGACATCCTGCTAGCTCCTGAAACACTGGAACTGGGCGCGCTCAGCAAATGGATCAGCCGGGCACAGGAGCATAAAATTCCTGTACGCGTTCTGCTGCCACTGACAATGCGCTCTCTGCCCGGGCTGGAAGAAAGCGTTGCCTGCTTCAAGGCGGCAGATGCCGTCTCTTTCACCTGGGAAAAACATTTCTCCGGCGGAAGAAAGAAATTCAGGACACCTTCTTCCGAGTCCCTTCAGTGGATGAACAGCCTGACACGTCGGCTCAACCGGGAGAAGGTGGATGTAACACTCCTCAATATCCCCTATTGTCTTGTCGATGAGGATAACCACGGCAATGTGCTGTGCGGAGAAGAACTCTTCCGGGATCACAGTCAGTACCTCTATGCTTCCTGGGCGGTGGCAAAGCGTATTTTTCTCTTCGGTCACGCCCGGGCGTCCCTGATTCTGGACGAATTTCTCGCCTCCCGCCAGGGCCGACGGAACCTTGCCGACAATCTTCTGCTCCCCTGGGTCTTCGGAAAGGTACGGATAGAGGGGCGCCTCTGGCTGCTGCGGCGGCTGAGCCGTTATATAAGCCCGGACTGGATTGCGGTGCAGCGCGAAAAAGAGCATGCAAAAAGGCACAAGCTCCTGCCTGTCGCCTCCTGGGAGAAAACCGTCAGGCACGACGCCTGCACGGGCTGTCGCTTTTACCGCCTGTGCATAGGCAATACCGCCCTTTTTGAAAAGGGATTTTCATCACTCAACGTAACCCCGTTCGGCGGCACGCCTCTTCTGACGACAGCAACGGTACCCTCGCAGCGGCATCGCTGGTTTGATGTGATTGATCAGAAACGCCGGCATTTCCACGAGCATCAGCGTGCGCTTGCCGAAGAAGCGCTGCGCATTTCCAGGGCAACCCCGCCGTCAAAAGAAATGACTGTGCTGGACTATGCGATTGAGGACCATTACAACCATTGGGACGGCGGCGATCTCAAGCGCTGGTTTTCTCTCTCCCGGGGAGAAATGATCAGTACTGTCCTTGCCCGGATCACACCGCCTTTCACGCTCATGGTCACCTTCGGCGGCGGTATCGCAGAACAGATCGGATTCAGTTTCGGCAGGCATGCGAAAATCGTCTGCCCCATGATCGACTATTCCCATAAACTCACACTGCATGTGGATAAAGACGGCTATTATGCCCTGCTGCGGGATGGCGTACTTGTTCAGCCTACAGAGTTTTCCGGCGCTTCCCGGGTGCCTGAACGGCTGCCCGGCATTCTGGAGCCTCGCATTTCCATGCACAATGTGGACGGCTATGTGCTGACCACGACACTGCTGCTGTGGGATCAGGAAGCAAAGGCGAAACAGGATCTCAGCCGTATTAAATATTCCGTTATTATTGTGAGCGTCCGGTATGCGCGCAGACTTCAGGCGGCACTCCTTTCTCTGGCGCATCAGAAAAACTTTCCGCTCGATGCGCTCGAAGTCGTACTTGCCTATGTGCCCGGTGCGGACGGTGCCGAAGATCTCATCGATGCCATGGAATGCCGCTTCCCGCAGCTGCGTATTGTACGGGTGCCCTTTCCGAAAGAATATGTACGCTCCAAGGGCTTCATGATCAATGAGTCCCTTCATGCCGCATCAGGCGAATGGATCACCCTGCTCGATGCCGATATTGTCCTCCCCCCCGATATCTTTGCCCGGGTGGATGCTGTTTCTGAAAAGAGTCATTTTATTGCGCCCGACGGCAGATACATGCTCTCGCCCGACACGACCCATGCCATCCTTCTGGGCGAAAGAAAGCCCTGGGAGGAGTACGATGCCATTGCCGCCGAGGCCATTGAAACCAGGCATCATGAGGCAAAAGGCTATCCGCTGGGCTTCTTTCAGTGCATCCGACGGGATATTCTGGAGAAGGTGCCTTATCAGGAATTCAACCATTTTGAAGGCGCGGACTGGTTCTTCTCCAAGGAAGTCATTGACCGGTTCGGGGACGCCACACGCCTGAGCGGTGTCTATGTGCTTCATCTCGATCACGAAGGGCGCCAGTGGTACGGCACGGAAAAGCACCGCTAAGCCTGCTCCAATTCCCCGGCAAGAGCAAGAATACTGTCGTCAATACTGAATCGGGGCACATAATTCAACTGTGCCTCCGCGCGGTCAATACTGATCTGCCACGCCATATTTTCGTCAGGGTCTTCTTCGCCCGAAAAACGGATTTCCGAGCCGGAGTTCAGCACGGCAATACAGCGCTCCGCCAGGGCTAGATTGGACAAGGCACGCCCCGATGCGATATTGAAGAGCGCCGCACCGCGCCCTGTGTCTTTCGTCAGCGCCAGCTGCACCGCCTCTGCCACATCCCGCACATCCACATAATCCTGCCGCCTGCCGCCCTGCCCGTGCAGTAGAATATCCTCGTTGCGGAGCGCCTTTTCCACAAAAAACCGAAAAATCCGACGGTACTTGAGTCCTGCGCCCACCGGTGAAGAAATCCGAAGGCTTATCCCTTTCAACTCCTTTTCTTCCTGAAGAACGATCCATTCTCCCAGATATTTCGAGGCGGCATAGGGCCCGGCCATGTCCAGCGGATGCACTTCAGTAACAGGAAGCTCCAGCGGGCGACGGAGATAACTCATGCTGCCCAGGTAGATAAAACGGGAAGCTCCCGCTTTTCGCGCCGCTTCCAACAGCTGTTTGGTGCCGAAATAGTTGGTTTTCATAAGTGCCTCGGCGTCGCCTGTCTGACAGGCGGCGCAATGCACAACGCCATCGAGCGGCGATGCTTTCTGAAGCACATGCTCAGCAGCATCCGGAGAGGTAATGTCGACGTGAAGCATTTCAATTTCCGGGGAAAGGGAGGGCAGCGGATTCCTGCCGAGGGCGATCAGGCTATGCCCTTCCGCATAAAGCCGCTGCAGCACCGCCCCGCCCACGTGTCCGCCCGCTCCGGTGACAAGAATGCGCATCAGATTCCTCCGTACGGCTCGGTAATGATACCCGGAAAGACCGAAGGGTCAATAGAGCCTTCGGCGAGCAGCTGATCCCGCGCTTCGACAGGCACATAGAGCTCGTTCCAGTAACGGAGCGCAATTCCTTCAGTCACATCGGGCAGATCAATTCCTTCTTCGCCCAGCACAAAATGACGGAGCGCCGCTTCCACTTCATTAAACCCGAAAGCGGCACGGATAGGGGTCGTTCCTGAAAAACGGGGATTCACTTCAAAGCAGACGGGCCCCCGTTCGGTCAGCCGGAACTGCAGATTGCACGGCCCTGTAATCCCTGTGCGGCGCACAATGGCCTCCGCCATGCTCCGAACCTCCGGAAAAGCGCCCGCTGTGATCCGGTAACTCGTCCCTGCCAGCAGCGTGCGATGAAATACAATACTCCCACGCAGATAGCCATCCCGATCGGAAAAGCAGCCGATTGTAAACTCTTTTTCCTTCCCTGTCAGGTATTCCTGCAGTAAATAGCCCTCTCTTTTGCGCACATAAGCAAGATCCGCATCGTCGCCGACCCGGACAATTCCCGTGCTTCCGCCGCCGATACGGGGCTTTGCCAGCAGCGGGTACCCGTGCCCGGAAACAAGCCGTTCCACCTCGGCATCGTCTTCCATGGCTGCAAAATCGGGATAGTCAAAGCCCTGCTCTTTCAGCCAGGCACAGCCCAGTAACTTGTCATCAAAGCGGCACCAGATCTCGGGCGAACAGACAATACACTTTGCTTTTGTCCGGCTCTCCACCCTTTCACGGATCTCCGCAAGCACCCGAAGAACAGGCTCGCAGCCGCTGAGGACGGCATCCACGTCTTCTTTGAGGCAGAGATCGACAAGCCATTCCTCAAAGCCCGGCTCAGATGCGTGCGGTGCCAGAACGCCCCGGTCCACCGTATACAATCCCATCTGCAGCTCGCTCAGATCAGTACCGATTATGCGGCAGGAAAGACTGCTCCGTTTCAATGCTTTTAAAATACCCTGGCTGACATTACCACCCACTGCCAGTACCAGCAGAGTCAGTCGCGCGGAGGAAGCGTGAGAAGATGTCATAAAAAACTGCTCCAAAGAATAATGTATCTACTGTATTCTACAACAAATACAGATATCTGCGAGACTTTTACGCAGAGACGGGATGCAGATTCAACTTTGAAACGTAACCAGTTAGTACCGTAAAACAAAGAAGAACTGAAAAAGGAGGATGTTATGAAAGAGCGCATTTTGATCCGGGAGCGATCCGATGATACATTGATTCGCGCGCCTTGAAAAAGAATAAGCTGTGAATCCGGCATTTTACCCGACGATTAGGTATAATACGAAGTGGCATATCTAATATTGGTATACTATTCAGTGCTTCCGGAAATGGTAGGATCCGGAAGGTTTTTTCCAAACAGTGACGCGGCTGCGTCCTGTTTAAACCACAATACTGGAGTGGAGTAATGAAACAAACATCCATAGTGCTTGTGCTGCTTTTTCTGGGTCTTTCCCTGTTCGCTCAGGCGGATGACTGGTCCGAAAAAAACTTTGTCACCATGCCTCCGGACGTAATGTTCCTGCTGATGGAACTGGCCAATGCGAAGCCGCTTTTCAAAACAGATCTGTCAAATGCTATCTGCGAGAAAGACGGATGGGAGTTCAGCAACGGGATTCTCACTGCCCGGGGCAAGGGCGATATCTGGACTGAAGAGGAATACGGCAATTTTATGCTGGCTTTGGAGTTCAGATGCGAAGCGGATACAAACAGCGGAGTTTTTCTGCGCTGTGACGATCTGGACGACTGGATTAACAGTGCGATTGAAGTACAGATTCTGCAGGACAATGCAGGCGCAAAAAATACCAGGCACCGCTGCGGCGGCATTTTTGACTGTGTGACTCCGCGGGATGCGAAGCTGAAAGATATTGGCGAGTGGAATGAATACGTCATTATTGTGAAAGACAATCATATTTATGTCCTGCTCAACGGGGAACAGGTCACCGGAGTCAATCTTGATCTTTGGACGGAAGCGGGTAAAAATCCGGACGGATCCCCCAATAAATTCAAAAAAGCCTATAAAGACATGAGCCGGAGAGGACATATAGGTCTTCAATATCACGGACAGGCTATTTCTTTTAAAAATATGCGTGTGCTGCCTTTGGACTGAGGTACAGCTCTTCTATAAGGACAGATGTTTTTATGATTCCAGCGACAAAGTCAATCTATCTCTGCGGTCCTATCATGGATGCCTCACCCGACGACAGCAAAAGCTGGCGGCAACGCGCCAAGGAAAGGCTTGCGGGAAGATTTATCCTGCTCGACCCGATGCGGCGTAATTTCCGCGACCGTGAGATTGACAGTGCCAATGAGATCGTGGAATTTGATCTTCAGGATGTGCGGACGGCAGATATCCTGCTTGTAAACTATACGAAAGCCTCCATCGGTACCTCCATGGAAGTTTTTTATGCATCCCATGATCTTGGAAAATTCGTCATAGCCTTCTGCCCGGAGAATTATCAGGACATGTCTCCGTGGATGGTCAAGTTCTGTACTAAAATCCTGCCCGACCTCAATGGGGCGCTGGACTATATCGAAAGACATTTTTAGTGTGATCCTGGTGTAAATAAGGGCAGTCTTTCCCTGTTGACAACGGGAAGGCGCAAACGAAAAGAAAGGGAAAGAATTATGGAGCATTCCTGTGAAAAAGCGTTGATTGCCATCATCATGGGCAGCGAATCCGACTGGGAAACCATGCACCGTGCCCATACGATCATGAAAGACTTTGGCGTACCTCATTGCTGCCGTGTTCTGTCGGCACACCGTACCCCTGATCTTCTTGCCGAAAGAGTGCGCACCGCTGACGCCAATGGCGTGGAGGTTTTTATTGCCGGTGCGGGGCTGTCTGCCGCGTTGCCGGGTGCCATCGCCGCACTGACGACAAAACCTGTTATCGGCGTGCCCATTCAGACCGGTGCCTATAACGGCCAGGATGCGCTGCTCGCCATGGTGCAGATGCCCCCGGGCGTCCCGGTAGGTGCCACGACCATCGGCCCGGCGGGTGCGACCAATGCGGCGCTCCTGGCGATTTCGATTCTTGCGAACAGCCACCCGGAATACCGGGAGAAACTGCAGCAGTACCGGGAAGAGCAGGTGGCGCGGGTAGCAGCCATCAAACTGCCCTGCGAATGAACCGACAGCGACAGCTGCCGGTAAAAACTAATCATAGAAAGGGATAGCCATGTTTTCAGCACCGACAGATAAACAGATTACACAGGGATATGCGCATGCCCGGGAAGTGTACGGGGCACTTGGAGTGGACGTGGATGCCGCCATGGATCGGCTTGCGTCCATACCCGTTTCACTTCATTGCTGGCAGGGAGACGATGTAGGTGGTTTTGAAAGCCTCAGTTCTGCCAGTGGCGGCGGAATTCAGGCAACCGGCAATTATCCCGGCAAGGCTGTTACGCCTGAGCAGCTCCGTCAGGATGCTGCCAAGGCGCTGAGTCTTATTCCCGGAAAGCATCGCTTCAATATCCATGCCATGTACGCGGAGACAGGCGGGGTGAAAGTGGAACGTGATGCGCTGGAGCCTGCCCACTTTCAGAACTGGATAGACTGGGCGAAAGCGCAGGGCGTAGGTGTTGATTTCAATCCAACCTGCTTTGCCCATCCCAAGGCTGACGACGGATTCACACTGTCGAGCTACGATGCCGGCATCCGTCAGTTCTGGATCGATCACTGCATTGCCTCAAGAAAAATCGGCGCAGCCTTCGGTAAAGCACTGAATAATCCCTGTGTCACCAATTTGTGGATCCCCGACGGCTACAAGGATGTGCCCGTCGACCGCAACCGCTCAAGAGAACTGCTTCGGGACGCACTGGACGCCGTTTTTGCAGAAGCCATTGATCCCTCTGAAAATCTGGACGCCGTGGAAAGTAAATTGTTCGGGATCGGCTCTGAAAGCTGTGTTATCGGCTCGCACGAGTTTTATATGGGCTATGCACTCAGCCGCAAAAAACTGCTCTGCCTGGATGCAGGGCATTTTCATCCCACTGAAGTTATTTCCGACAAGATCAGTTCCGTGCTGGCATTTCTTGACGAGATCCTGCTGCATGTAAGCCGGGGCGTGCGTTGGGACAGTGATCATGTGATCATGCTGACGGATGAAATCCGCGCCATTGCTGAAGAGATTATCCGCAACAATTTCGAGAGCCGCGTTCATATAGGCCTGGATTTCTTTGATGCCAGCATCAACCGCCTTGCCGCCTGGGTGATTGGTACCCGGGTAATGGTCAAAGCACTTCTGATTGCCCTGCTCGAGCCCACCAATCACCTGCGCGAACTTGAAAAATCCGGAAACTACACGGCGCGCCTTGCACTGCTGGAAGAAGTGAAAACCCTTCCTTTCGGTGCGGTCTGGAATTACTATTGCGTGAAGCAGAATGTGCCTCCGGCGGGTGCCTGGATGCTTGATATCCAGCGTTACGAAAAGGAAGTGCTCGCTCTGCGCGGCTAATCCATTCATTTTTACTGTTTCTGTGCGGGTATTGCTTCAGGCAGTGCCCGCACTTTTAACGCTCAGGAAACTGCCATGTCCGCATCCGCCATACCAACCGCCACGCTGAAAGCCCGGGAAGAACGTCGCATCCAGCGGGGACATCTCTGGTGCTACAGAAATGAATTTATGTCCCTGCCCGATCTGGAGGACGGCGACGTCTTTGACGTGTATTCCTCAGGTCGCCGTTTTGTTGCCCGTGCTTTTTATCAGGCGGAAGGCGGCATTTGCGGGCGGGTGCTGTCTTACCATCAGACAGAAATAAACCGTTCCTTCTGGAAAAAATGCCTGCAGGATGCTCTTGTGCTCCGTGAACACCTGTTTCCCCGATCTGTTGTATACCGCTGGATTCATGCGGAAAGTGACGGACTGCCCGGACTCGTTGCCGACCGTTACGACAGCGTCGTTGTTCTCCAGTCCGGCTGTGCTTTTTACAGAAGGCACTGGCAGAGCCTTCAGGAGATACTGCTTGCTGTTCCTGGGGTGTCCTCTCTTACTTTTGCTTTCAGGGAAGAACGGCTCGAAGCGGGTGCGGCGCCGGAAAAGCAGGTGCTGGAACTGAACGGTCTGCGTCTCGGATTCTTGCCGGCAGGGGCACAGAAGACGGGGCTTTTTCTGGATCAGCGGGAAAACTGGCAGCTGGCAGAACGCTTTGCCCCGGGTGCCCGTGTGCTGGACGGCTGCTGTTACCACGGACTTTGGGGGCTTCATGCTGCCCGGGGCGGAGCCCTCTCTGTTACAGGTGTTGACAGCTCGGCAGCAGCATTGGCACAGGCTGAAGAAAATGCCGGAATGAATGCGTTTGAAGATCGTTTCACTTTTATTAAGGAGAAAGTGGAGAAGCATCTTCAGGAATGCACGGACTATGACCTCATTGTGCTGGACCCGCCCGCTTTTGCCAAGAGCAGAAAACAGCAGAATGCCGCTTTTGCGCTGTATGAAAATCTGAACAGCAGTGCCATGCAGAAGCTGACACTCGGCGGTATTCTGATCAGCTGTTCCTGTTCTCATTTTCTTGATGGCGCGCTTTTTGATGAGATGCTGAAGCGGGCAGCACGCAGTACTTCCCGGCAGGTGCAGCTGCTCATGATGCGGGGCGCATCGCCGGATCATCCGGTGCTGACCGCCATGCCGGAGACTTCCTACTTGAAGTGCGCTGTTTTGCGGGTGCTGTAAAGCACACCCCTACGCTGATCAGGGAAGCCTGCCCTGGGCTTCTTCATTATCATCCGCATTCCGGGTATTGTCTGAAAAAGTAACCTGAAGGGGCGTATCCGATTTTAAATGCACGTCCTGCTGCGGGTAGGCGATCTCAATTCCTGCCTCACGGAAAAGGCGCACGATACGATGGCGGATATCGCTCGTGATCACTGTCCCGTCCACATTTGCGCTCCGTTCCAGCCAGAAATATACGGTGAATTCCAGCGCATGCGCTCCGAATGCGGAGAGCAGCACTTTAGGCGGCGGGTCTGTCAGAACCTGTCCGTGATCAGAGACAGCATAAAGCAGCAGTTTTGCCACGTCGCGCGTGGGCGAATCGTACGCAACGCCCACATCCACCTGTACCCGGTATTTCAGATCGGTCAGTGTCCAGTTGATCACGCTGGTTTCCAGGACTTTACTGTTCGGAATAATGACATCATAGCCGTTAAACATGCGCAGCCGTGAACTGCGGCCGCCGATGTCCGTGACCGTGCCGGTTTTCCCGTCTATTTCAATAATATCGCCGAGCCGTATGGGCTGTTCCCCCATGAGGATCAGACCGCTGAGAAAATTGTTGATCAGATTCTGAGCGCCGAAGCCCACGCCCAGAGCAACAGCACCGCCCAGAAAAGCAAAAATCGTAAGAGGAATATTGACATAATTCAGAGCGAAATAAACCACGGTGAGGAAGAGGATATAATTGGTCAATTTCGCAACAATCATCACCACATTGGAGCGCAGTTTCAGGCGGTTTACGGCGTAATTGCGGATGATACGGGTGACCATGCGGCTGACAACCAGTCCCACCACCAGAATGGCGAGCATATAAAAAAGTTTGCGCCCCGTAATGGATTCTTCGCCGATGACACCCAGTTCATGATCGAAGGCAAGCAATGTCGTCTCTTTGGCTGTAAACAGCCAGTCCTTGCCCACCTGCACCCACGACCGTTCTTTCTGGAGAATGCGCGCTTCTTCCACAATCCGGTTTGCGAGCGTGATCACTTCCACAAGCCGCAGCTGCATGCGGTTGCGCAGGCGCAGATTTTCCTGCAGCGATTCCAGTTCACGCTCCGTCGGCTTTTTGCTTCCCTGTTCCTCTTTCCACTCCGCCAGCTGTTGTTCCAGTGTATTGATGCGGCTGCGCAGACTGATGGAGCGTCTTTCTCCGGCATCCCGCTCCTTATCCAGAACTGCCAGTCGTTCGTGAAAAATCTGAACCACTTCGCCCAGATCCACCCGCACCTTCACAAGAGCCGGATTCGCAATTCTGAAGCGGAGCTGCCACAGTTTCTGCACATAATCTTCATACTCCAGCAATGCTTCTATTCCGGCAATGCGTGCGCGTCCGGCGTCGATCTGGCGGCGCAGATGATCCAGATCATTTTTTGCCTGTTGCTGGGCTTCGGGATCGGTGGCACGGGCTAGAGCACGTTCGGCAGTGAGCATTCTGTTTCGGTGCTGATCAATGGAATCGCGGGCTTTCGCCGCCTCGCTCTGCAGTGATTCAATCAGTCCTTGCTCGCGCTTTATGATTTCGTCCAGCTCTTCCTGCCGGAAAAGTGTCTGCACCCGTGCCATTTCCACTTTTTTCCGGGCGAAGGCGAGCTCCCCTTCGAGCAGCTGCAGCTGCCGTTCTTTGCGCTTGAGTTCCATGGCGGCCGCCTGATATTCGGCTTCGCTTGCCTGTACCTGCAGCTTGGCTGTCTCGCTTTCAAACTGGAGGGCAGCGCGTTCTTCCTGGGGCGCCAGGCGGAGCTGCTCCGCCACTCTGTTCAGCGCCGCTTTGGCCTGGGCAATGTCCGCCTGCTCCATACCTGCCAGTTCATTATAGGCGCGTAAAGACAGCTTTTCAGCATCAATGTCCATCTGCTTCAGTGCCGCCTGATCGCGCAGCCCGTCTAAAAAAGCCATGGAATAAGGAGGGTCTTCCGTCAAACGGGTAAAGGATTTCACTTCCTCGTCAAAAAGAGCCTGCCGCTCCTGCAACGCCTCGTATTCTTTCAGCGCATTCACATGGCGCTGCCAGGCGGACTGGAGTTTACGCAGCGTACTCAGCCGTCCCTGAAGCGCTGTAAAGGAAAATTCGGTAATGCCGACAGCGCTTGCTGATTCCTGTTCTGCCCATTCCTGAATCTGAATCTCCATTTCACTGGCGCGTGTTTCAAGATTCAGAATCAGCTCCTGATTTTTCGCACTTTCAGAATCGGCGGAAACAGCATTTTCCTGCGTTGCCGTTTCCAGGGCTGCGGTATTCTTTTTGTCCGGCGCAGATGCCGGAGCGCCCGCCGCCATAATCCCTGTAAGAAAAAGACACAGAAAAAAAAGAAAGCGAGCCGATCTGTTCATGGTTTGCCTGCCTGCTGATTACATTAAGGAAATAAAAAACGGCTGTGAAAAAGAGGGTGACGCTGTCGGGCTTCATTATCGCAACCCCGGCAGACAGAGTCAACCGGAGGATGCTTATGCCACGGGCATGACGGCAGACCCGGTCATGCCCGCATGAAACAGGCTGAATCTGCCATGTCGGAAAACACGGTGAGGAGGCCTTTATTTCGTCTCCTCGGTGATGCGCTTGAGAGAGGCGGCGCGGGCAACCCAGGCATCATCGCCGTAAAGCCCCGTTTGCGAAAGATCGATGGGCTTGAACCCCAGTTTCAGCGCAGGAGAATCTTCTTTCAAGGTAAAATTGCGCCCTTTGATATCGACGAAAAGGGGATCGGCAATAATGGAATCTTTGTCCTCGCCGCTTCGCTGCCAATTTTCAAACGACTGTCCTTTTATCTGGATTTCTCTGCCTGATGCATCCCAGTAGCAGTTGCGGTTTATGACAAAGTTACCTTTGCTCCAGGCACCGCTCAGCAATTCTCCCTGATCAAAGTAAACTATGTTATTCTCGAAGAAGAAAGAAATGTGCGTTTCATCTCTGGAGCGGAACACCTGTTCCTTCCGGGCGAAGGCAAAAATGTTGTTTACCACTTTATTTTCCCTGCCGTAGTGCTGGTGGAAGCCGCTGGTTGTGGTGTTGCAGACGATGTTGTCCGTAAGCAGGATGTGCGTGCTGCCTTCATCTGTATAAAGTCCCCACCCGCCGGAAATATCAGGGTTGGACAGAATGTCATGGATGTAATTGTTGCGCAGCTCCGTGCCCGGTGATACGCCCAGCGTGTAAATGCCGCCCATATCACTTAGCTGGCCTTTACCCAGATTGTGAATGTGATTGCCTGTAATTTTGTTGTGATGCGCTGAAGTGGGGTCGTAGCCCCAGGACCAGCCCACGGAGACGCCGGAATAGCGAAAATCACAAATCTCGTTGCGGGAAATAGTATTGTGTGAGCTTCTTCCGATCCATACGCCAACGGCACTGCGGTAGATGCGTCCGCCGTCATGGAGCAGGCAATTATCCACTGTATTGTACTCGGTAAGGCAGGGTACCAGCTTCGCATCAAATGCTTCGCCTATGCGCACGCCACCTGCACCCAGATCAGTGAAGGCGCACCGTTCCACCCGGTTGTCTTTGCAGCCTTCGCGCAGCCAGAGCCCGTAGCTGCCCACATGAGATACCTCACAGGACTCAAAAAGGCAATGGCGGGCGCCTTTTGCCTGTACAGCCGCTTCCACGCTGATCTCTGCCTGTGCGTCGCTGTGCCCGGCGGCGCCAATGGGCCAGTCTCCGTAATACATATGCAGCCCGTTGAAATGGAGATAGGAGACGAACTTTTCTTCAGCAGGGTCACCCTGAAGAATTAAAAATTGCCGGGTCAGCGGAATAACGGCATCCACTGTTTCCGGAGTTTCTCCTGTTCTCGGCAGGTAGTGCAGCTCTCCTGCTTTTCTGTCAAGGCACCATTCTCCGGGCAGGGTAAGCGCCTCCATCAGGTGCTCTACAAAATACCACTGCCTGTCTGTCCATTGCGCAAAGGGCCAGCGTGCGGCACCGGTAAATTCAAGGATTCTGCTTTCAAAATCTGCTTTCTTGACCCGATGCATCGAGGTTGCCCAGGAATGAAAAACTATAAAAAGTGCTTCATCGAGATGTTCCCAGGGCCGGATGTCACCTTCATGAAAGCGCAGTTCTGTACTGCTTTTAACTTCCTCGTTTTTGTCGGCTGCTTTTTTAAAGACCGGTCCGTCCGTGTAAAAAAAATCAGAGGCGGCCGGGTAATCACCGGCGGTGTGTGCCGCCTTGGGAAAGCGTGCAGAGTCCAGCCTGTCGCCATTCACCCAGAAAGCGCCTACGGAAAAATCGCTTCCCCGGGCTTCAGGCACGGAAGCGACCCAGCGGTCTTCTCTCAGTTCCCAGGACGTGAGGCGTCTTCCGCCGAATAGCACCGGAACTTCTCCGGGGTAAGCCCGATACACGACAGGTGCTTCCTTGAACCCGGAATCTTCCGGCGTGAAAACAATGGCTTCCGTAATGGGGTACTCGCCGTCGCGGATCAGTACTTCGACGGGTATTTTTTCATTGCCTTCTGTAGCGCTGCGCCATTTCCGGACGGCATCCCGGGCTCCGGCAATCGTCGCAAAGGCACCGTCTTCACCGGAATCGGCGGGGCTCTCCAGTTCCCCGGACCAGGTGTCGCGTCCGTCCGTCGACACATAAAAGCGCTTGACCTCCCTTTCGGCAAATGCCGATGCGGATAAAAAAAGAACACAACAGCACAAAAGAGTTAAAATAGTACGCATGGCTGATATTTCCTGTTAGACGGACTTAAACAACACACTTTTTGTGAGTATAAACCGAATTTAAAGAGAAATGGTAATACCCATTTCATAAAACGAAGGTCCTCTGGATTACAACCCTTTAACTTCTATTGATTTTTTAACGTTGAGCACCTGCTGAAAAGGCATAAACACGAAATTTGCCGAGCGCTTCTATTTTCCGGTATACTAGGGCTCCTCTTCATGTCGGGGTGTAGCGCAGTCCGGTCTAGCGCGCCTGGTTCGGGACCAGGAGGTCGGAGGTTCAAATCCTCTCACCCCGACCATTTTTCTTTTGCGTGCTTTTTGCAAGCATCAAATAGCAGACACACAATACCCCCGCCCCTTATTCGCCTGCTTCTCTCCGACATGGACAAATCGGCTTGTTCATGAAATACCCGCAACGGTGCCTCTTCCCGCATACCAGAATGAGGCAGAGCATTTCGTTTTGTCCGACCGGCAGGCAGGCGCTGTCTTTTCAGGCGTGCTCTTTCAAAAGCGGAGATCTCCCCGGTGTTTTTGTTTATCTCCCTGAAAAACTGCTATCTTAGTGGAACAGAATTCCCGCTGTCTTTTTCCTTTCCCCGAAAGGAAGCCAGGGGCCGGATAGTGTTGCAAAGATCCCGCTGCCGTAATCGATTCACAGCCTATCACGCAACGCTTTAGACTGAGATAATGCTTAATCGAAAGGATGCCGTCATGGTATTACTGGAAGAGGTGACCCGGAGGCTGGGCCCCGGGGTTCACTTTTCCTGCGAGAAATTTTATGCTGCACCGGGCTCCAGGACAGCCCTGTGGGGGCCCAGTGGCTGTGGCAAATCTACCATGCTCAATCTGATCACGGGGCTGCTCCGCCCTGACAGCGGCACGCTCCGTATCGACGGAGCCGATATTACCGCTTTGTCGGAAAGCCGGATGGACGCTTTTCGCGGGGAACGGATGGGTTTCGTATTTCAGACCTTCAATCTCCTGCCTCCTTTTAATGCCTTGCAGAATGTGCTCCTGGGCATGCGTTTTTCCGATACCATCCCTGAACAGGAATGGAAAAGCCGGGCAGTTGCCATGCTGAACCGTGTAGGGCTTGAGCGACGCCTGCACAGCAAACCCGGCACCTTAAGCGTCGGCGAGCGGCAGCGTGTCGCCATAGCCCGTGCTCTCGTCAATAAGCCCCGGCTCATTGTCGCCGATGAGCCTACCGGCAGCCTGGATCCGAAAACGGCGGCATCGGTAATGGCACTCCTGCTGGAACTTTGCGAAGAAGAGAAGGTGACGCTGCTTCTGGTCACGCACGACAGGGGCATTGCCGAACAGCTGCCCGATCTTTTCGACTGCACCGGCCTCGCCAGGGAGGATGCGTCATGAGTCTCTGGAGTATCGCCTGGCGTTATTTATGGAACCGGAAACTGACGACAGCGCTGACAATTCTTTCCGTGGCGCTGGGTGTCGGCATGATTTCTGCCGTCCTGACACTGCGCGAAGAGACGCAGCGCCGCTTTGAGGAAGAAGGGCAGGCCTTTGATATTGTGGTAGGCAGCAAGGGTAATCCGCTTCAGCTGGTTCTGAGCACGGTCTATTTCATGGATGCGCCGACGGGCAATATGGACTATGCTGTTTTTGAATCACTGAAAAGCCACGAAGATGTGACCCATGCTTTTCCCATTGCCATGGGTGACAGCTATAAAGGCTACCGGATTGTAGGCACTTCCCGCGAGCTGATGGACTTTGCGCCCGGTGCCCGCTCCCCCTATACCCTGGCGGAGGGACGTTATTTTGAGAAAGCACAGGAAGCAGTGCTCGGCGCACAGGTTGCCCGTGACTCAGGACTGAAGGTTGGCAGTGTTTTTGTGGGCACCCACGGGCTGGTGCAGTCTTCCTTTGCCGAATCCCACGACGATCATCCTTATACCGTGGTGGGCATTCTTAACCTGTCGGGCTCTCCCAACGATCGTGCTATCTTCTGTGATATCCAGTCGGTGTGGGATGTGCACAGCCATTGCGATGCCGATCATGACCACGACAGCGACAGCGACCACGATCATGACCATGCAGAGGATCCGGATCATGATCATGATCATGCGCATGATCACGATCATGAGGGGCAGGAAGTGACTGCCGCATTGATCAAACTGGCGAGTCCCGCCCTTCGTTTTGAGTTTAAAGACCAGATCAACAAGCATTCCAATGCCATGGCTGCCATTCCCATCATGGAAATTCAGAAACTCTATGAGCAGCTGCTCGGTACGGCAAAACTGGTGCTTCTTGCCATCGGCTATCTGGTTGTCGCCATATCGTCTCTGTCCATTCTGATCGGCCTGTATATGGCGATTTTGCAGCGTCGCCGTGACCTTGCCATCATGCGCGCTCTTGGCGCAACACGGGGCGAAATCTTCGGCGCTGTCATTATTGAAGCCTTCTGGGTAACGGTTCTGGGCATTGCGGCGGGCTGGTTCATGGGTGCGCTGACCTGTGTTGTGCTCAACCATTTTCTGGTGACACGCATCGGCTTTCATGTGCCCGCGATTCATATGACTGCCGATCTGGTTTCGGCATATTCCGCTGTGGTGCTCATGGGGCTCATAGCCGGCATTCTGCCCGCCTGGCAGGCGTATCGCAGCGATGTTGCCCGTGATCTCGCCGAGCTTTGAAGAGAAGAAGCCTTTTTTTGGAAACGATTGAAAACTTTTATCATTCATTCAGGAGTGATTTTGCATGAGAAAGCGAACCAAACGGGACCTTACCACCCTGATCGGGCTGGTTGTCATTGTGGCAAGTGTTGTCGGCGTAAACGGCTATATGCGCCGTGCGGGGCTTCGTGAGACCTATGAAAAAATGCGTGCCGCTCTGGAAGCGCACCACCGCAGCGAGGGCGTGGCGCTGATCGACTGGAAAGAGCTGCAGGCTGTTGTGGGCAAGCGCAAAACCGGTGCGACTTTTCCGGCGTCGCTGAAGGAAAAGGACGGCAGACTGGTCAATATCGTCGGGTTTATGAACGCCATCGATCAATTTCGCAATGTACAGGAGTTCATGCTGCTGCCTGTACCGCTTACCTGCTATTTCTGTGATGCGCCGCCCATGCGCGATATTATCGAGGTGAAACTGGACAAGCCAGCCGACATGGTCAATGAGCCTGTGCTGATCGGCGGCCGTCTGCGTCTGCATGAAGGGCCGGGACCACTCTTTTTTTATACCATCGAAAATGCCAAATGGAATGAAGCGGTTCAGGATGAGGAAATGACGGAAAAAGTCACCGAACAGCAGCATCGCCTGCATCTGATTGAGGGATTCCGTGAGCTCAAAGGGGAGTCCGCTCTGCTCAATGAATCGGCTGAAGAAGAGATGCTTCCTGGTTACACGCCGCCGCAGCATACTGGAACGGAAGAATAAGCACAGCGTTCCCGGCTCAGTGCATATATCCCAGCTGGCGCAGCTGTTCCAGCGTTTCCGCATCCACCGTAACTTCGCTCTGGACACCTGTGCGCCTTCGCTGATTTTCAGCACGCTGGCGATGCAGCAGCTGCTTCATGGCGGCGACCGCTTCGGGCCGCTCTTCTGCCAGATTCTGCTGTTCTTCCGGGTCCGCCTTCCGGTCAAAGAGCAGGACCTGCTGCTTCCGCTCATCCACAACGAGTTTCAGAGTCTCCGTGAGTACGGCATCCATTTCGATATTCCATGCCGGAGAATCGGATTGAGTCCGGGCGAAGCCGTGCCGTGCCTCCGCCGTAAAAAGATCTTTCCCCTGCCAGGATTCCGGCGCAGGCAGTCCCGCCAGCCGCAGGAGTGTCGGCGCAATATCGATGGTCTCCACAAGACGGCTCTGCTCTCCTTTGGGAACGCCTCCTCCCTGCAGAATGAGGGGTACCTGCAATTCGCAATTGTACAGGCTCAGGCCGTGTCCCAGCAGGTTATGATCCCAGAAATGCTCACCATGATCCGCCATTACAATGACCAGCGCATCAGACGATCGCGCCCGCACACCCTCCACCAGTCGGCGCACTTCCTCGTCAACACTGCGTACTGATGCATCATAGAGAAGCCGCACCGCTTCCTTGCCGTCTTCCGACAGCTCCTGCAGGGGGAAGGTGTCGCAGCGTCCGGTAGAAAAGTGTGCCCACGTCATAACGTATTCCAGGAAATGTTCAACGGCCGCCCGCTCTTCGGCGGTCAGTTTTTCCGGTGCGTATCCCAGGAGCTTCCGGTATTCCTCCGGTGACTGGTAGGGCAAGTGGGTATCCATGTAATGCGCATAGAGGAAGAAGGGAGATTTTAACGACGGGACAGCTTTCAGAGATTCTTGAGTGACCCAGCCGCCCGGCGCATCAAGAGAGCATGTATAGTGATCAAAGCCCCGGTCAAAGCCCATGACGGGGAAGAGGTTTCCGTTGGTCTGCACGCCTGCCGTTGCATAGCCTCCTGCCTGAAGCAGTGCAGCCAGAACCTGCCGGTCCGGAGGAAGAGCAGTCTGCCTGTTGCCGGATGCCTCGTCTTCGGCGGCAAAGACAACTTCATGAGTTTCCACATAACTGGAGGTAAACAACGATGCCATGGCAGGCCGGGTCCAGGTGCATGCAGTGACGGCATCAGGAAACCACGCTCCTTCTGCCCGGAGCCGGTCGAGAAAAGGCGTTAAGGGCACACCGTTCCGCTCGGCACCCACGCGATCCGCCCGCAGCGCATCAAGTACAATCAGCACCATGTCCGGTGCGTGATCGGCTGCTTTACGGGCAGGAAGGGGCCTTTCTGTCGATACAGCGGCATGTTCCCCGGTCAGGACAAGGTACAGACCGAGCCCAAGGAGCAGCAGTGCCACCAGAAGGACACCTGCCATGGGAAGCCACATATTTTTTGATTGAGCCTGATTCATAAATACTCGCACTAGAAGGTCCGAAAGGCGTAAGACAACGGAGAAAGTCCTATTATAACAGCCTGCATCGTGCGTACAGTAGGCTTTGTATCCCGTTACCCTGAAAGGCGCTGCGGGAAGGCGTGCGCTCCCGGATATTAAGATAATTTCCCTGCGGCTTCGAGACTGTGCTGCCGATGCTGTAGAATATGAAAAAGAACAGGCATCCGCCATGTCGAAAGAAGGACTTTACGCATCAGCCGACAGGAGTGTTATGAACAGGTATTTTTCCGGCGGTACAATGAGCAGGCGCGCATGGCTTGCCGCCAGCGGCGCGGGGCTTGCTGCCGCCTTTTCAAATTCAAAACTTTTTGCTGCCGACGGGTCACCGGCGCCGACAGAGGCTCCACTTCCCAATATTGTTGTATTTTTATCCGATGCCCTTCGTGCGGATCATCTGGGCTGTTACGGCTATCCGTTTCCCGTGAGTCCCCGCATTGATGCTTTTGCCCGGGAAAGTCTGGTTTTCGAGCAGTGCTATTCTCAGGCTCCCTGGACAAAGCCGTCCGTTTCTTCTTTATACACAGGTGTATTGCCTGTGGTTCATCAGTCCGTAGTCACCAGTTTTGAGCAGGAGAGTTTCTGGCATTGGGACGAGACAAATCCGCAGGGCTTTGAGATACAGATTCTGCGCGAGAGCTTTACCACTCTGGCGGAAGCCCTGAAAGCAAGAGGATATCAGACAGCCTGTTTCCAGTATACGCCCCATTGCCAACAGGGCTTCGGATTTGCCCGGGGCTTTGATCACTACCGGTATGTGCCGGTTGAACCTGTCGTACCGCAGACAGATGCCCTTATCAAATGGCTTCAGGAAGAAGCAAAAGAGCCGTTTTTCATTTATGTCCATGAACTGGATCCTCACGGCCCCTATACCCCCGGGGAGGCGCTGTACGAGAAGCTTTTCGGAAAAACACTCCAGCGGGCCCGGGAAGAACTTTCTGAATTTGACAGAGCAATCATACAGAAGTTTCAAATGCCGGATTTATTGCATCTGAGCCGGGAGGGACTGGAGCATCTCATAAGCCTTTATGATGCGGAGATTCTCGGCGTGGATGAGCAGTTCGGCCGTGTGCTTGACTGTCTTCAGGGAAAAGGCGTGGAGGGACATACTGTCGTTTCTCTGATTTCAGATCATGGGGAAGCCTTCGGAGAACATGGTTTTTTCAAGCATAACAACTCTCTCTATAAGGAAGAACTGCATGTGCCGCTGATCATACGGACAGGGGAGGGGAGCCAGCACCGGAGAGTGCCCTGGCGTGTCAGTCTTTCTGATCTTTATCCGTCTCTGCTGCAGCTGGCAGGTGCTGCTGTTCCGGACTATGTGCAGGCAGCTCCGCTTTTTGATGCGCAGGGCGCTCTCACGGTAACAGAGAGCCGCCCCGTTTATGCCTATTTTGATCATAATCGCCCGGATATTTCCTCCTGGGAGTTCTGCATGACAGACGGGGATCTGAAAATTTATGATAAAGGCGATGGAAAGCCTCCGGAAATTTATCATCAAAAAGAAGATCCGGACGAAAAACGGAACATAGCCGATGCACTGCCGCAGGCAGCGGAACTGCAGGAAAAAATAAAATCAGCCCGGGCAAAGCATGAGGAGTTATCGGCACGTTTCGGGCCGCCTCAGTATGCCGGTATCGATATGAAATCAATGGAAGAACTGCGTGCTCTGGGTTATTTTTAAGTTTCTGCCCGGGACATCATCATGAAAGAGATCCCTCAAAGGAATAGAAATTTGTGTATGCGCATGTTTCGCTGTCTGACTGATGCAGGCTCTTCAAAGCAGGTATGTCTCCTTCTTTTGATTTGTTTTATTGCAGCAGCGCTTCGCTTATACGGCCTGGCGGGCGAAGGGCTGTGGTACGATGAAGGGTGCAGTATTTATCTCAGCGACTATGCATCCCGCTGTGACCGCCTCCTGAACATGGATTACTGTAATGATCCGCCGCTGTTTCTCGTGCTGCTTCTGGGCTGGCGCCGGATTCTATCTTCCATTTCCGGGAGCCTTGCCACAGATTTTATGCTGCGGCTTCTGCCCTGTTTCTTCAGTGTTATCACGGTGCCCGCCGTCTATGGCGCCTTTCGTGGACTGCTGCAATACCGCACGACTCCCGAAACTTCGCCGCAGGATAGCCGTTTTGCGGAACTGTCCGCACTGGCGGCGGCTTTTCTTGTGGCAGTATCACCCTTCCACCGTTATTATGCTCAGGAGCTGCGTTGTTACAGCCTGCTTACTTTTCTTGCCGTGCTGGTACTGTGGAATTTCATCGCTGCATTGAGAGACAACCGGCTTTGGCAATGGATAACGCTTACGCTTCTTCTGAGCCTCTCTTTGTGGACGCATTTTTTTTCCGCCTGGCTTTTTCTGGTGCTGGATCTGTATCTGCTGCTTACGTTCAGAGCGCATAAAAAACGCTATATTCCCTGGGCGTTGTGCCATATCGCCGCACTTCTGCTGAGCCTTCCTGCGTTGCTGCTCGCCTGGCGCATGTCTCAGGTGGTTGCCGCCATTGCCGTCCAGTGGATCCCGCCGCCGGGACTGAAGACCCTTTTTATCACGTTCAAGACTTTTTTTGCGGGTTACAGCCCCCGTTCACTCGTCTACTGGCCCCTTTTTCTGCTCAGTGCCGGGCTTTGCCTTTTCGGTGTCCGGGCGCTGCGCCACAGCAGACAGAACCTGCTTCTTCTCCTCTTATGGGCTGGATTGCCCATGGTCAGCAGCGCAGTTCTCTGGCGGATTCGCGACTTTTCTTATTATGAACTTCGTCTCTTCATCTGGTGTGCTCCCGCAGCTGCCCTTCTGGCGGCATGCGGCTGGGCATCAATGCGCTTCCGCACGCGCATTGTTATCGGCAGCGTTTTCCTGCTCCTGACGGGGCTGCTGCTCTCGGACGGGATGGCGCATGCCCTGCATCCTGTGCCGCAGCATCGGCTTGGTGTACGCTACAAAGTGGATAACCGCGGCGCCGCCCGGTATCTGGCTTCTTATGCTTTCGCCGGTGAACCTGTATATCACAGCAGTCATGTGACGCTGCCGTCTTTTCGCTTTTATCTGCCCGGTCACGAGCATACCCATATCTGCCTTACTCGGGACGACCGGGAAGGTTTTTTCAGCGCCTATCCCAATCGACCCCTCTGGACGCATCTCAATTTCCAGCCGACACCCTGGCATGCTCTTGCGTCTTTTCCTCGTTCTTTCTGGCTTGTTCGATCCTGGTGGGAGCCTTTTGAAGTGCCTGAAAATCTCTTCCTCCTGGAAAAAGAAATAGAACAGCAGTGCGTTCGGGAAGAAGAACTGGCTTTTTTTGGGATTACCCTCATTCACTACCAGCGCAGGGGTACGCCCTCCGGACAGGAATTCTTACAATGAAAGAGAATGGGGAGAGAAAACGTTCCCGGATGTTTTTATTCTGCGCAAAAGCGTTTTCAGTGATTGCAGGTGTTTTTTCTTTTCTGTTGGTGTTTTTCCTGTGCTGTTTTATGATTGATTCTTTTTTCCACTATATCACGCCCGCAGAAAAATATAAATTGGTGGAAGAAAAAGCGCCTGTAAAATACGATCAGAAGGCAGGTTTTGTCATTAACGATGACGGAACGTATAAGCGCAGTTTTGTTTTCAGGGACGGCAGTCCGCCTTTGGATTCGACATTTACCCTGCAAAATGGTATGCGCCACACACCGGTGTCCGGGGAGAAGCGGGATAAATTCGCCCTTTTCTTCGGCGACTCTTTCACCTTCGGGGTAGGGGTCAATGATACGGAAACACTGCCGTATTATTTTGGAGAAGAACAGCCCGGGTACACGCCCTACAATTTTGGCATCCCCGGCGGCTCTGTCCAGCATATGTATCTGAAACTTCAGGGGAAGGAAATCGAAGCAAAAGTAAAGGAACAGGACGGCATTGCCTTCTACTGGTTTTTCGGTTTTCATACCAGACGAGCCGTCGGCGGGATGCCGGCATTTAACAGATGGGCGGATATGATGCCCTGTTTTGAACTGGAAGAAGACCAGCTGGTTTATAAAGGAAATTTCAGAGATGCGCATCCCCGGCGTGCGCTTTTATATGATCTGCTGTATAAAAGCAGTACTGTCCGCTACCTGAACCTGTTTTTGCCCCGGACCTTTTCAGAGTATGATTATCAGGTAACAGTACAGCTGCTGCTTGAGTCATATCGGCTGTTTAAAGAGAGCTGCCCGAACGGAAAATTCATCTTGCTTATGTGGGACAACCGGGATTCTTATACCCCTGTCCAGAAAATGATCAGCGAGGCAGGCATACCTGTCATTCTGATAAAGGAGTTTTTTTTCGGTGTTGATAATCCTCTGGAAACAGGTCAGACCGTGCCGGATGGACACCTGACAGGCCCCGGCTATCAACGGATTGCCAAAGGATTGGCAGCCCATAGCTTGCTTTCCGCAAGCGCAGCGTATGAAAAAAAATAAAAGCGTTCTGTTTCGCTCAAAACAAATGCCTGATCAGACCCGGCCACAGGCTCGGACTGTAAAGTACATTGACCGACATGGCGCATTCAAAAGAACAGTGGCATTTACTTTCTTTTATATGCGCAACAATTGTGCGGGCTTTTTCTGACTGCAGGATTTTACGGATATCGTAATCATTTTCCCGCATGCTCCCCATGACCGCTGAATCGAGGCTGCTTATTCCTGTTTTGATAAAATATTCCAGCACTTCGCAGGGGCTGATTCTGCCTTCATCATCCATAACAATCATATTTTTACCGGCACGGCAGGGCGTGACAAAACGGTCTTCGACAACGCTTTGCATGATCAGATCGGAAGCCTGCCGGGTGATGGCAGTGAAAAGTTTTCCTGTCCAGCTTTTCCCGGTGGCTTTTTGCTCCGTTTTTTCCCTGCAGGCACGGACGAAGGCGGCATAAGCTTCGTTATTGATTTTCGCCGCTTCAGGATCGTGGGTGTCGCCGCGTACATAGAGGGCGCCAAAGTCATCAAAACGGAAAGTACGATGGACATACTCCAGAATGTCGTATTCTTTCCCCTGATTAAACTTGGAAAGCACCATTGCCATGCCGACACTGAGATTGGGCAGCTCTTTACGCAGCAGTGCCAGTTCATGATTCAGTGTTTTGACGCATTCGAAAATACCCGCTTTGCCGCGGATTGCATCGTGATCTTCGCCGATACCGTCTATGCTCTGTGTGATGCGCACCCAGGCATCCGGACAGCTTTTACAGATGCTGCGGACTGCCGGGATGATCCGGTCGGGATGAGACGAGTTGGTGGGGCAGGCAAAAAGCCGGGTTCCGCTGTGCTTGTAAAAAAGCTCAGGGATTGCAGCAAAGTCCTTTCGCAGAAAAGGCTCCCCGCCTGAAAAGTTTACATGGTGGAGTCCGGGAAAGTTGCGCGCTATGCGCTCTATCTCCTCAATACGCAGCGGTGAGCGATGCGCCGCATGATCGATCACTTCGCGGTTGAAGCACATCACGCAACGACAGTCGCACAAGGGTGTCACAAAAAAAATCATATAGCCGGGAGTGCTGCGGTTGAGATAGCCCCGTGCCAGCGTTGCGAATCGGCCGCTCATTGGTATGATCCTTTCGTGAACCGCTGAAGCAGCCCCAGCCCGGCGAAAACACCCATAACAAGTGTGTGCACCCAGCATGTCAATGCTGCCCTTAAAGAAAACAGCATTCCTTCTTCTTTCCATGCCCGGCAGATGAATTTTCCGTTTCCTGTGAAATAAAGCACCAGAAAGAGCAGCGCCGGAATGAAAAAATAAGGAATAAGCAGCGCCGGAACCAGAAAAAGGAAAGCGGAAAAACCGAATAAATGGGTCAGCGCCTGCCGGAATGACCCTTCTCCGGCGGCATCAAATTCTCCGGGGTGATCCAGCGTCATCCATAAACGGCACCGTCGGGCGAAGGGCCGGATTTCTTTACAGAAGGTGGCGGGATAATGATGGGAGATTCTTATGTTCGGGCAGAAGAAAATTTTGAAACCCGCTTTTATCAGGCGGTAACCGAATTCAACGTCTTCCAGATCAGCCCCTCTGAAAGATTCACTGAAACCGTTCACGTTTTCAAAAGCCTCCCGCCGGACGATCCCCGGTCTCGGTGCCCAGGCGTTATAAGGGATGAAGGGGCCGCCACGGGAAAGCAGTACTTCATCAATGGTGATTAATTCCCATAAGGCTTTATACCGGGGCATAAACCCGGAGTTTGCCGGACGTCCGGCATAGGTGCCGACAAAAGCGTCGCCGTCGCTCTTTTCTACAGCGGTTATGATCTGCCTGAGCGTGTCCGCTTCGTAAAGTGTGTCCGCATCGGTAAAGATAAACCATTCGCCCTGCGCCTCGCGGGCACCCCGGTTCCGTGCCGCTGCAGGGCCGCCCCGGGCTTCCTGTCTGAAATAACGGACACTGAAGGGCTGGACGGCTTCCGCTGTTTTATCCGTGGAACCGTCGTCGACCACGATAATCTCCGTGTCTGCCCTTTTCTGCTTTTCCAAAGAGTCAAGCAGAGGCACTAAAGTACCCACTGAATTGTATGTGGGGATGATAATCGAATAAAAAGGGGTCTGCATTATATTCTTGTTTTTTCCTTTATCAAACAGGGCGGCCTGCTGACCGGTCAGTCATGGAGGTATTTTACCATGAAGCAGTGCCCGGTTTTCGTCGGCGCACATGCAACCCGGTGGCTGAAGATTCTCTGTTTCCTTTCGTACCTTTTTGCTATAGTACTTTATTCCCGGATCAGGGAAGCGAAAAAGGATATCTCATGCATTTATTGATTTCGGCACTGCGCCCTTCGGGCTTTCGTCTTGAGCACTTTGCTCTGATTCTGCTGCTTCTTTTTCACCTGGTGATGAATCTTTGGTGGCTTCGTGCGGACAACCACGGCATCCAGAGTGATGAAGAACTGCATATGCTCAGTGCCCGCAGTTATTATGATGCACTGTTCCCGGTAAACGAAAATGTCTCGTTGGCTGAGCGCCTCCGGAATGCCTGGGAAGTGGAGGTTGAGTCCGAGAGTCCTGTTCATCCGCCGTTGCTGCCGCTTACAGGGGCGCTGGTGATGGCGCTTTTCGGATGCAGCACCGACGTGCTTGCTTTCTGCAGCACTTGCTTCTTTCTCCTTATGCTTCCGGGGGTTTATCTGATTGCCCGAAAGTTTCTTTCCCGGCGCCACGCTCTTTACAGCACGGCAGTAGTCAGTTTTACCCCGCTTATCTACACGGCATCCCGCTATTTCATGACAGACTACCTGTCCATGGTGCTTTGCGTCTGGGCGGTGGCGGTTCTGCTGCACAGCCGGTCTCTGACCCGTACACGCAGCGCCTTCTTTTTCGGATTGCTCAACGGCTTTGCGCTTCTTGCCCGGATAACCAGTCCCCTGTATTACTTTTTGCCTGCCTTCTTCATTTTTGTGACCGGGCTTCTGGAAAGCAGGCGGAACAGAAAGATGCTTGCACGGCTTCTGATGAATGCAGCGTTGATCCTTGCCGTTACAATTGCCATTGCCGCACCCTGGTACATCAGTCACGGCGAGCACTTTTACCGGTACTGGACAGCGTCGGAGCTGATCCGCCAGACGGGAAGCCCCATCGCCTGGCTGTCAAAGAATAAAGACCGTACATCTTCTGTTTCAGCGCCCCGACCCCGGCAGGAGACACCGCCGGAAAAGACGGCAGATGATACAGCATCCACGCGGACGGCAATGGCAAGCCATCCGGAAACTCCGGCGCCTGCTGCTGCGGAAAAAGATGCAGGGAAAATCCCCTGGCGGCGTTATCCCGTGATGGTGATCAATAACGGTGTGTTTCTGCCCATGTTTCTGGCTGGCGTGGCAGGCATGCTTTGCGCCGTTGCTTTCCGTCGCCTCCGGAGCAATCCGGGGATACGCCTGCTGTTGTTGTGGCTGCTGGGCAGCTGGTTTTTTCTGACCGTGGTGCTGACTTTTGCCACGCCCCGCTATGCCCTTCAGGCGCTGCCCGCACTGGCACTGTTCTCCGCCCTTCCTTTTCTGATGCTGCCTGAAAGAAGGGCGGCGGCGTTGCTGCAGGGGCTTTATCTGGCAGTGCTTCTCTTTCAGTACGGCAACCTCACAGTGGCACCCTACGGCACGTTATGCGCCCGTGCTCTGCCGCTTGAACCTGATCCGGAAATGATGGCGCGCTATGACGATTCCGGGCTCTGGTGGTACAAGGAAGAACTTCACGGCTCCTATGCATACAGCGGCATGGGGGCACCGGCAGTGATGAGCTACAAAGACCGCATTTTTCTTGCCATGCTCAAAGAAGAACAGGTGCGCCCCTACAGCGGCATTGAAGCGAATTATGTGCGGGTGAATATGCGGGGCATGGGGCTCGAGGAAGCCCGGTACCGCCCTGATCTGCCGGGCCGCCGTAATCCCTGGAAACGCCGGGATCTGCCGGAGACGCTTCAGCCCTGGCGCTCCTTCCGTCATTTCGGCTGGTCGCACGACATCGAAGAAATTTTACCCATGCTGGTCTTTGCCGACTACGCTGTTTATACAACGGAATACCGGACGCCGGAAGAGGAACAGCGCTGGCTGGATATTTTCGCACAGGAGGGTTTTGAACTGGTGGATCGTTTCCACGACCGGCGCCACGGCATGGTGGGTGAAAAATACTTCGGTGTCCTCGCACGGCGCACAGAGGAAACACTGCCCCGGGTGGAAAAGGAGGAGGATGTGCTGAATCTGGATCTGACCGCTCTGTACCGGCTGCGCCATTCGAAAGAGTGGCTCGGGCTCCGGAAGGAACTGCAGCAGGCAGCGGCATCCAGACTGGAGACGCTTTTTCAGGGGATGGGTTCCATCAGATGGATGAATGAATCCGTGGGCTATGCAGGATGCGGTGTGAGCAGGGAAGGGGAGGGGCTTTACCTCCTACATCTGATTTTCCGTACAACCGGGATCATAGATCGGGACTGGCGGATTCTTGTTCAGGGGCAGGTGGATGCCCGGACCATGGCACAGACTTTCGGCAGTGCGACAGGACAGGCGGGCATTTTCCGCTGGCCGGTACTGCCCAGCCCGGTAACTTCTCTGTGGCCCGGCGGGGATTATGTGATTGCCAGGGTGCCGCTTCGCACGAGACCTGCCGTATACGCTATGGATCTGCGCTTCTTTGACACAAAACTGGGGCAATGGGGTGATGTGGCACCGCTGGGGATGGTGACGCTTGCCGAGTGATCATGCCCACAGAAAGAGAGCCACGAAGGCACGAAGAGCACGAAACTTCACGAAGAAAAAAAGAGAAGGGAAGGGAAAATGGAATTTGATCGATGGTCAAATAAAGTAATCGGTTGTGCTGTAGAAGTTCACAGGCATTTAGGACCTGGACTGCTTGAAAGTGTTTATTCAAAATGTTTGGCACATGAGATGGAGCTGTGCGGGCTTCATTTTACAAGAGAGACTTCGCTCCCTGTTTGCTATAAAGGGATGACTATAGAGGGAGGGTATCGTGTAGATTTTTTAGTCGAAGATGAATTGATTGTTGAATTGAAAAGTACAGAAACGATTCTGCCTTTGTATCAGGCTCAATTGCTTAGCTATTTAAAACCGTCCGGAAAAAACACCGGATTGATTATAAATTTTAATGTCCCTTTATTAAAAGCTGGCATAAAAAGAATGGTGCTCTGAACAACAAGTAGTTTTCTTCATGAATCTTCGTGCCCTTCGTGCCTTCGTGGCTATCTTTCCATGCTTTTGCGGTTAAAGTGCCACCCATTTTAAAAAAACTTACTCAGCAATGCAGCTTTTTCCGTTATTTTATGTTTTCCCCTGTTTTTAGATTCGTCCTGGAAGCACACCGCCGCTCTAATCGGTAAATGAAAGAAAAGCCTTTAAACACAGAACAAAAAAGTCTTTTCCCTCCCCGATATCACGTTGTGTTTTTTGCGTGAAAAAGAATTCGATCTTTTTTAAAAATAAAGCTTGACAAAACGAACTGGTTTGTGGTACAAACTAGTTGGAGTTAGTAAGGACGCTGACTCACACAAAAGTTGAAAAGACTGTAGACGGCTTAGTCGCCGATATAAAGACTACAGAATTTTCAGAAGACAGGAGGTGAAAAAGTATGAAAAAGATGACAATGGTTATGGTTGCTATGGCCATGGTGGCAGGGATTGCTTTTGCGAGCTCTCTTTCTATTCCCTGGTTCGTAGACAACGCTCCCGTCGGTGCCAACTGGCCGCCGAATACCGGTCTGATGACCCTTATTTACCTGAAGAGCAATGTGACTGATGTGCTGCAGTGCGAAATCACCTATTTCTCTGAAGATGGTGTAAATCTGGGACCCGTCTATCCGGCCAATACGTTCACCATTGCGCCGCAGTCCGCCGTGGCTTTCCGCCCGGTAGCGCTGGATCCCATCGGATCGCTTCCTGGCGGTTCTACACTGGGTGTGGAAGGTGCTCAGGGTGTTGCAGTTCCCGACCGTCCGCGTGATGTCGACACGAAAAAGAACGGTTCCGCCAGCATCAGCTGGGTGGGTGGACCGAACGACCTTCAGGGTATGGTCGCCACGACGAGCATGGCAATGTCCTATGCTCACCTGCTGCCTCCCGGAAATTGATTCCAGGACTCTTAACATCTATTGTTTGACTTGATAGGTTGAGGCGAGAATGCCGTAGGGCATGCTCGCCTCTTTCTTTTTTTACACGGGGCGGCATTGGTCTTTGCTGCACTGTTGGGATAAAATAAGGGGCGAATCGGTATTTTCCTTCTTTTTCCCAGGAAAGAAAAGAGCATGTCTTCTGCCGGCAAAGATACACCGGATTTCTCCCGGAACGCCCGTTGCCTTGCCTGTGCTTCAAAATCACTTCATTTTTTCGGCACGCGGGACGGGCACCGTTATGACCGTTGCGGCCACTGCGGCACCCTCCAGTTGAATCCCATGCCTTCCGCCGCTTTTCTTGCAGAAGCGTATTCAAAAAACTATGTGGTGGCGGGGCATTGTCAGGGAGATCCGGCAATACGGAATAAGGCGGCTGTTCCTCAGTACGATGCTCTTTGTGATGCGCTGGGGCGGTCTGGCGTGCGGGGAAGGATTCTGGATCATGGTTGTGGCTGGGGCGGGCTTCTGCTTCGGTTGAAAGAGCGGGGTATTGCGGCTGAGGGTCTGGAGCCGTCCGACGCAATGGCGGCTTATTGTGAAGCATTGGGATTCACAGTACTTCGGGAACCGATGGAGGCACTGCCGGGGGAAGGGGTCTATGATGCCCTTCTTTTGTCCAGTGTCTTTGAACATCTGACTGAGCACGGAAAATGGCTTCAGGCGGCACACCGCCTTCTGGTGCCGGGGGGCGTACTGATCAGCCTTCAACCTACAGCACGCTTTGCCGCTCTGGGTGCACAGATCGCCCGGCTGGGCAGATATTCAGCGCCGCTCCCGGCACTGCATCAGGTTTTTTCACCGCCCTGGCATACAACCCTGTTTTCACTGAAAGGGATGCGCCTTCTGCTGGAGCAGCACGGCTTTCTTCTGGAATCGATTTCACCGGCACCATTACAGCGGGAAATGGGAATGACCGGCGTGATTCAGAATGCGGTGCGTCTGGTAAATGCCTGCGCCTTTCCTTTTTTCGGGGTGCACTGGCCACTGTGGATCGGACATATCTTTACTTTTCGTAAACCTCTTCAATAAGAGCGAAGAGTGAAAAAGTGCGTTCAGCGCGTTTCGAAGATTGTGCGCTTGTACTGACTACGCTTTTTATTATCAGAGACTTGTTTATCCTGCGCCAAATCAGGCTGGCGGATTCACTATTGACAACAAACGCGGATAATCGCCTGTTCAATATAAAAGACTGAAAGCGGCTCCCCTGGGAACGCCAATCGACCTATTGGCACACAAGCGTGTTACGACGAAGACAGTCATTCGAATTCACAGCGGAGTGATGCCCTGAGACATACCCCCTCCACCAGTCCTACACATGGCACTGTCATTTCTCCCTTCCGCCGTCACGTCCACCCTCAGGCGTCATGGCTGCCTCCCTCCGTCATTCCTGCCTCCCCTCTCGTCATTCCTGCCTCCCCCCTCGTCATTCCTGCCTCCCCCCTCGTCATTCCTGCTTTCTCTCGTCATTCCTGCCTCCCCCCTCGTCATTCCTGCCTCCCCCGGCGTCATTCCTGCGCAGGCAGGAATCTTAACGCGAGATGTTATTTATTAGGGTCATGCTGTTGCTGTCAACTGCGCGGGAAAGTCTTTAAAAGTTAGGCTTATTTTGTGTTTGTATGTCTTGCAGTCTTTGGTGTGGAACAGACCGATGTGCAGATCAAGACGTCCATACCCTGATTAAGATTCCTGCCTTCGCAGGAATGACGTGGTGTGCAGGAATGACGGGGTGTGCAGGAATGGCGGTTTCATAAGGCGGAAGTGCTAGCCCGACTGCAGGGATCTTACCCCGGAGCAAGATTTCTGCAACATCGTTATTTGTCTCAGCCACCTGGTATTCATTCGTGTTCATTCGTGGTTCCGTCCCCGGCCCGGTGTTGTCATTCCGTGCACGCAGTGCCGTAGCAGCAAAAACATTCTCTTTTATAACTATTTCTTTTTTTGGGACGTTTTACCTATACTTATGAGACAAACAAACAAAAGTCAAAAAATCGCCAGGCGCTTACTGTGAAAGCAATGCTGTTGCCAGCACTGCAACAGGAGAATTCGCATGAATGCCTTCATCAGAACACTGATGGCCTTTACAGGGTTTGGTTTTTGTATTTGCATCTGTGCGCTGCTGACAGGCTGCCCGGAAGACAGCACGGCGCGGTATGGCATTCTGCAGGTGGTCAATGACCGTACGCCAACTGTAGTGGAACTGTATATCAGTCCCTCCGATGATGATGACCTCGGCGACAATCTGCTGGACTCCCGTCTGCCCAAAGGGTATTTATTTGAAATCTATCTGTCGCCGGGCCGCTGGGACATTTTCACGGTAGATACGAACAACGAAATCCGGTATGCCCTCAACGTGTCGGTTTTAAAAGGACAGACCCGCGCGGTGTATCTGTCGGGCATGACCGTTTATCATGACGAAGAGGAGGAAGGCGAATCTCCCGATCCGCACGAAGGTGAATCGGGAAGCGATCTTTCCACCGGTGCCCGCACCCTTCAGGGAAAGAAACCCTTTGCCGCCTCTCTTCCCGACGGAACCAGACTGACACTGCCGGCGATCAATCTTTCCGGCACACTCACCTCACTGACTCTGTCGAAAGAATACAGTTCTCCTGATCTCAGTGCCACCGATATTGAACCCGTAAGTGCCGTGCGCATCGTATCCTTTGATTCCTTTGACCCGGTCCGGATGGGCGGCAGATTCGCCGATTTCACGCCCTCGCTGACCTTTCCCGCTGCGGATGTTGCCGGGCAGGATCCTACCACGCTGACGGCAGTCCGTGTATCCGATCTGCTGCTTGGCGATGACGACCTGCCGGGACATATCAGCTATCTTCCGGTTACTAAAAATGCAAAGGGCGATTATGAAATCACGGATTTTTATTTTCCTGATTCCATCATGTCCGATCTGGCACAGAAAAAGAATGTGCAAAAAGCCCTTCGCCGTCCCCGGGAAATCCGCTATGTGCTGGGCACTTTTAAAGGGAGTTACAACTGGAAGGCACAGCCTCAGCTGGAGCGTTTCTTTGCTGCTGAGGATCTTCCCCATAAAAGAACTGTATGGGGAAATCTGACGGCTGAAGAAAGAAACGAGGAAGAGAACAAGCAGATTGTCAATATGGTAGTGCTTGTTCACGGGCATAATGAAGAGGAAAAAGAATACGGGCTGAATGCATCGGCGGAAAATCCCTGGTATTTCGCATACAAGCAGGATGTGTGGAGTCCGCTCTATGACTATGTGCTGCGCACAAAAGAGGACATACTGGACTGCACCGCTTTTTACGAGTTTATCTATCCCACCTATAAGCCCATTTTCACGGATACCCCCGGCATCCCCGGAGGGCGACTGGATCAGGCTTTTGCCCGGGAGGTCAATGCCGAAGTTGAATCACTGCTGTCGATGCTGCCTGCCGGACAGGAGCTGCGCCTGTATATCGTCGCCCACTCCATGGGCGGACTTGTCGCCCGGGCAGGCATACAGCTTTTCAGTGCGAACAGCCATACTGCCTTTCAGAAACTGGTCACCTGGGGCAGCCCTCACATGGGCGGTGCCCTCGTAAGCATGCGCTATGTACTGGGCGCTCCCGGCGGAATTTACCGGGTAGGCTCGGAAGCCTATGCCGCTACGCAGCCTCTGGGCAATATTGACAACACGCTTTTCGCTTTGAGAAGAAGCATTGATCAGATGCAGGCAGATACGCCAGGCACCAGAGATCTGCGCTATGCCAACAGCCACACCACCACGCCTTATAATCTGGTGCTGGATCAGCTTTTTTCCATGGACATCTCGCCTGCAGGCGATGCGGCACTGTGGCATAAATATGATCTGCGTTCGGGCACGGAAATTTATAACGAAAACCTGCGTCTGCTGAACGCAGAGGATTCGTACCGGCTGAGCAGTAAATATCATGCCCTTTTCGGGGTCACGAGCAAGCGCGCACAAGTTGAACTTACCTGGTATTACCGGCCCTATGTGGAGGGCAACGAGATTGCCAAAGGCGCTCTGGTAATCCCCTGGCTCATCGAAAAAGCCAAAGACAGCTATGAAGGGTACACCCGGGGTGCCAGCGACGGTGCCGTCAATATTGCCAGCATGATCGGGGCAGGCGTTATGGGCACCCGCTATTCGCTGGGCGATGTTGATCACGAGGAATATTACGGTGCTCCGACAAAGGACCGCTTCACCCGTCTGGATCTTGCGGAAAAAACACTCACCAGCACTTTTAATGCCCTTGATATCCGACCGTGCACAAAAACAAAACTTCAGATTCAGTCCATTGCCCCGTCGCAAGGAATCATCGGCTGCTCAGTCACCATCCAGGGAAGCGGTTTCCAAAATGCGCCCAGAGACAGTGCCGGTTACATTATTTTGAATAGTGATTTTTTCAAAACGCATAAAGTAACTGTCGGCGGCATAGCGGCACAGCTTAATGACTGGAATGACAACTCCATCAGGATCACTGTACCCGAATTCAGTCAGAAAACCGGGGATGTCGTGGTACATGCAGGCAAAGAAAAAAGTAACAGCAAAAGCTTCACCTCTGTGCTTGACGTGATGATAGAGAAGAAATTTTTACGGCAGGAGCCCACAGAGGCCGAGATTGCGGCACTTATCGCACAGGGCATCATACCGGATCCGCCGGCTTATTATTATGAATGGAAAGCAGTAGTCACTTCGCCCGCCGTCATGCCTTTAAGTTTTAAATGGTTTGAAAACGGACAGGAATACGGGACGACTGCGGCGGTAACAGTAAAAAGCAGCACCCCTGGCAAGGAGATGAAAGTGGAGGTGAAAGACAGCGTCGGTCGTTCGGGAACGAAATCAGACTTGACAGGCATAGCGGATCTTTAAGCCGGGGCAGGCAGGATTACACTGAAATATTTTCCCGGCAGAGATTCCAGCATTTCCACAGACAGCGGGGGTGATGGAAAAAACTTTTCCAGAGATTCCCCTTCAGCGGAACAGAAACCGTTCCGTCGCGGTGCAGATAACCGTACCATTCGCCGTGTTCCGGATCGGCAAAATGCTCCAGGCACCAGTCAAGCAGCTGCAGGTGCTTTTCGGCATAAGATTCCTCACCGGTCAGACGCCAGGCGAGCAGTGTGGCGATGAGCGCTTCATTATGAGGCCACCAGAATTTCATATCATGCCAGTATTCCTGAACAGGTCTGTTGTACAGGTCCCGGAAATAATAGAGGCCGCCGTATTCCTGATCCCAGCCCCGCTGCCACATCCAGTCGAGCATGCGGCATCCTTCTTCGACCAGTGCTTTATCTTTACGTATACGCCCTTCTTCCATAATGAACCACGCCGCTTCAATAGCATGGCCGGGATTCAGCATACGTCCATCAAAGTGGTCAGAAATGCTTCCGTCGGGGGCAACGCTTTCCAGTACGCAGCGTTCTTCGGGTTTGACAAAAAGCGAAATAATTTCTCCGATGACCCGATCCATCCAGCCGTTCAACCCGGGCTGTTCCCCCAGATTTTTCGTCAGTTCCCGGGCAGTGACCAGCGTAATCATCCGGGAAGCCAGACCGGTGAGCGGACGGGTGTCGGTGAATTTGGCGGCCACGGCGCCGGGTGTAAAATTAAGGAAGACAAAACGCTCGAACAGGTCAATAGCGCGCTCCGCTGCCCGATCACTTCCGGTCGCACGGGCATATGCCGCCTGCGCAATCGCAGCAAAGGCTTCGCTGAAGGCATAACGTCGTTTCCGGATCGGGAGCCCCTCCCGGGTCACATGAAAAAAGAATCTTCCGTCCTGATCAACGCAATGTTTTTCCAGAAACTGAATGCCTGATTCCGCCCAGGTAAGCCATTGCGTGCGTTTCTCCACCTGGTTATACATCGTGAGCAGCAACCACGCCATACGCCCCTGTGCCCAGACCGATTTGTCAGAGTCGAGGAGGGTGCCGTCCCGATCGAGGCAATGCAGATAACCGCCCCATTCGTTGTCCACAGCACGGGGAAACCAGAAAGGAACGCAGTCATCCAGCAGCATTTTCCGGTACTGCTCCGCAAGATTCTGCAGCCGGTGATCTTCCATAAAAAACAGCCTTTCTCCTGTTTCAGGCATCCGGGTCCAATGTATCATCGAGAGTGTACAAAGTCAGTCCGCGCATGGATCGCTCCGATCGGGAAAACAGCAAACTGGCAGCATAACCTGTAATAAAACAGAATACGATGCCCGCCACAGCATAGAGCAGAAAATGGGCGGCGGTAAAGCGCTGCACCAGAAAAAGACCCGCTGCTCCGGCGAGAGCGCCGATCATGGCGCCAGGTGCATTTGCCCGGGTCGTAAAAATACCGAGACAGAAAAGACCGCACATGGGTGCGCCGAAAAGTCCAAGAATGGTCATGAACTGATCCCACAAAGACATGATGCCCGAAGAGGCGAAAAGCAATGCCAGCCCGACACCCGCCGCACCGAAAAGAACCGTGAGTAGACGCCCCAGCCGCAGAAGAGCCGACTCCGTCTTCAGCAGACGCCAGGGCTTTATAAAATCCTCGACTACCGCTGTGGACATGCTGTTGATGCTTGTGGAAATGGTGGATTGGGCAGCGGCAAAAAGCCCCGCCACCACCAGTCCTGACACTCCGGCGGGCAGCTCCCGGGCAATAAAAAGCGGAAAAATGGCATCCGTTTTAAACGTGGGATCAAGCCGCTCCGGATGCTGCCTGTAAAAAACAAAAAGGGCTGTTCCGATGCCGAAGAAAAGCAAGGAAGACGGAATACATGCCAGTGCATTTGTCCAGATCGCTTTTTTTGCCCGGGCAGTATCCGGCACCGACATATACCTTTGGACAATAGACATGTCGGAGCTGTAGGAAATCAGATTCTGCGCCATGCCCCCCAGAAGCACAACCCACAACGCCGAAGTCATAAAACTGGACACGGAAAAATCCGCCTGAAACAGAACCAGTTTTCCATGCGCATGCGCCGTTTGAAAAAATCCGAAGAGCCCTCCGTCAATATAGATCAGCATCAGAACCAGGCTGAACAGAGCACCGCCCATGAGCACGGCGCTCTGAATGGCATCCGTCCAGACAACCGCCTCCAGCCCGCCCAGCGTGCAGTAGACAATACTCAGGACACCCATCAAAAGAATGCTCTGCTGTTCTGTCAGCGGGGTGATCGTTCGCAGCGCCAGCGCAGGCAGATAGAGCACAACACCCATGCGGCCCAGCTGAAAAAAGACAAAAGAGGCGCTGGCAAACTGGCGTATGAAGCGGTTGAATCGTTTTTCCAGATAATGATAGGCGCTTACAGCATCGACTTTACGAAAGAAGGGCAGGAACAGATATATGACCAGCGGTGCCGAAGCGACTACGGTCATATTAAAGAGGAAAAAAATCCAGTTCGTGGCATAACTTTTTGCGGGGATCGCCATGAAGGTTATGGAACTGAGCATGGTCGCAAAAATACTCAGCCCGGCGACAAACCAGGGAACACGCTGTCCGCCCCGGAAAAAATCGTCCGTGTTTTTGTTGCGAAAAGAAAAGAAGACACCCAAAAGCACCATAGCGGCGAGATAAATGCCAAGCATTACAAAGTCCAGTGTGCCGAAACGACTGGCGCCGGGAACAGACCGTACCGCCCACACCTGCGGTGTCCTGACACGGGGACGAATCTCACCGCTGATCATAAGAACAGGGTCACGGACTGTATCCTGTCCCCACCTGACGGCGGGCGTGGTCACCTGATTTGCGGGTGTGGTTCCGGCCGCCGTCCAGGTGTCCGTAATGGTGTGATAGGCAAAGGCTTCCTTCGGAAAACCCGGATGCGCATCTTTCAGGAGGTCAGTCTGATAAAAAAGCGTTTCATCGGCTCCGCTCAGCACAAAAATGTGGCTCTGCCCCAGAGCGATTCCGGTGCCCGCCATGATGCAGCGGGGCGTATCGGTACGACGGCGCCAGGTCTCCGCCCTGCCCGGCATATATTCGTACACATCCCTCAGAAATTCCGTGACCCCTTCCCCGTTTACCCGGCGTCCGCTCATGACATAGACGCAGTCCGCAACACCGTTATGCTGTGCCGCCACTACCGCAAGCGCCCGGGAAGGTCCGGGCGAGGGAGGCAGCTCCTCCCAGCGGAATCCATCGGTACTGAAAAGAGACAGATCCAGCATCCAGAAATTCCGCTGCGCCGTTTCCAGTTCAAGACCGGTGCAGCCGCCCGCCACATAGACCCGATCCCGGTTCACAGCGGCAGTACTGTTGGTGCAGGGCGCAGGCAGAGGCGGCAGGGGCTGCATGACAACGCTTTGTTCCTGTTCCTGCCACTGCATCAGAAAGGCATCGCGAAAGCACTCATCAGCATCATTGCCGCCCAGACAGACAACGCCGCGGCTCGTGGAAGCGGAGGCGCCATAGGCAACGGGCCGGGGCAGTTTACCGCCGTGAATCCATCGGCAGTCTGTCCCTTCCCTGCCGATGAGAACGTAAATATCATCGTGAAATACTTTTGGTGATTCCCATACGGGCTCGGAAAAATTGGCGCCGCCGGCTGCAATCACAGCATTGTTATGAAATCCTGCGAAAATGCCTGCTACCCCATCGGGATTCGGAAGCGGAGGCAGGGCAGCCCAGTCAAGAGGTATCGTGGCTCCAGCTGCAGAAGCAACAAGGAGCAGTATGACTGCAAGAACCCTGCCCTGTTTTCGTAACAGCATTTTTCTATCCAATCCCCTTCGGAAATCCCAGAACCTGCAGTTCTTTTTCCAGCGCGCTGTGCTCGCCCGGACGCAGCGGTGTAAGCGGAAGACGTACAGGACCGCAGGGAATGCCTGATAAAGACATAGCCGCTTTCAGTCCCGCCAGACCGTGATAGCGAAGGATGACTTCTATAATCCCCGCCGCCTGCAGCTGGCAGCGCTGCGCCGCTTCCAGATCCCCTTCGCTCAAATGACGCATCACTTTTTGGTAGAGGGGGCTCAGAAAATTGTAGGTGCTGCCAACTGCACCGTGTGCTCCGGCGACAAGTCCGCTCAGAAGCGTTTCGTCCACGCCGAAGAGGATGTTGTATCTCCCGCCGCCAAAAGCAAGACACTGCTGCATGACTTCTATTTCACGGGCACTGAACTTGATCCCTGCCAGCGTGGGCACGCGGGACGGCGCCTGTTTCAGAAATTCCATCATGTTGACCGAAAGCCCGCTCAGCTTGGGAATGTGGTAATAGTAAAAAGGCAGCTCAGGCGCCGCATCCGTGATGTGTCCCAGCGTTTCCACGAGGACGGCAGTGCTTTCCGGCAGGTAATACGAGGGAGACACCGCACTGATGGCATCAGCACCGATCTCGGCAGCATGCGCCGCCAGCGCCCGCGCCTCTTCAATGGAGTTGTGCCCCACCTGCACAATTACAGGAATACGCCCGCCCGCAGCTTCCACATAGGCACGGGCAACCGCCTTCCGTTCTTCTGCAGTAAGAGACGGCCCCTCCCCTGTGCTGCCGCAGACATAAAGCCCAGTAATGCCCCGGCTGATGAGTCTATCCACGATAGTTTCGACAGGCTTCAGATTAATCTGCGCCTGGTCTGTCATGGGAGTGAAGGTCGCCGCAATCAATCCGGTAAGTTTCATCATATTTTTTATTCCTTAGCCCGCTATTAATGTCTCTTATTTCCTCCTGGCGTGTCAACTTTACCGGCGATCTGCACCCCCCTATCGGCATGGAACGGCATCCGCTGTATTTTTCACAGGGCAAGCAGGTACAATGATGAGGCGGGCAATCCAATCCGCAAGAGATTTTCGGCACCGCATTTCACTGTAAAATCAGGAGTTGAAATCAAATGAAACCTTCGCTGCTTTTAGTGCTTGTTTTGGGCGTTTCTATTTTTACCGGCTATGCGGGCGCAGAAGAACTTCGGGTGGGCATACTCGCAGATGCATCATCGGATTTCTGGACAAAGCTGCGCGATGAAGCACAGACTGCAGCCAAATCGCTGGACATGACACTGGATTTCCGGGTACCTGCACCGCCCACCACGGAACAGCAGGAAGCACTGGCGCAAAAAATGATCGACGCCGGCGTGAAGGCTCTGGCGATCTGCCCGGCAAAAGCGGCCAAGCAGAAAGACTTTCTGGAAGCGCTGGCGCAGCGCATACCGGTCATCGTCCTTTTTAAGGAAGTGCCGAACAGCACCGATCTTGCTTTCCTCGGAAAAGACAACAGGGAAAGCGGAAGACTGCTCGCCACACTGATCCGGGAAGTTGTTCCCGAAGGACTCAAGATACAGGTGCTCTGCGATGACCAGACCCGGCCTGCCACACAGCAGCGGATTGAAAGTTTTCGTGAAGCGTTGGGCAGCTATGCCATTGTAGATGCGGTGCTGGAAGACAAGGGAGACCGCATGCTCGGCTGGGCAAACGTTATCGACAGCCTTGAGAGCCGCCCTGAAATTGCCGCCTTTGTGGGCATGCAGGACTATCATGGCCCGATGATTCTGCGCGCTGTTCTCGAAAAAAACCGGGGAAAATGGGTACGCGTGGTGAGCTGCGGAAGTGATCCCTCCACCCTTAAAGGTCTTGAAGATGGTACCGTCCATGGACTGGTTGTCGATGATGCGGCCGGGTCGGCACAGGCAATAGTCAAGGGGCTTGCCGCCTTTGCACGAAATGATAAGGAAGGAATTGAAGAAACAAAAGTGGCTACCATTCCTGTTACCATTCTCAAAACAGAAGGTACCCTGTCACCAGAGGATATGATGAATGCTCTCCAATTACAGTTACCATGGGTGTCTGAGGCAACTCCAGACAGGCCCTGACCCGGAAGCTCTTACAAAGCTGCAGCATGTTGATTTTTCCGGAGACAGCCTGAACAGCTGGAAATGCGAAGACGATCCGGCAGAAAAAGAATGGCAGCAGGTGGTGTCTCAGGCGAAGCCCTCTTCGAACGGACTGGTGCTTCAGGGCTTTTTTACGGATATCCGCCCTCTGGACAATCTGAAAAAAAGCACTGCCCTCTACTGGGCGCCTCTCTCCGTTTCGGCGGAGGAAGACGAGCGCTTTCCTCTGGACTGTACCCGGTATCCGCTTGTGGAAATCACCTACAGAGGTCTGACCCGGCATGCGCGGCTTGCCTGCCAGTGGAGCTACCCCGGCGGTGCGCATCTGGTACATCTGGAAACGACGGGCGACTGGCGGACAGCGGCGCTGATGATCCCGCTGCGCGGATTCCCCGGCGAAATCACCCGATTCACTTTGCGGGTCTATGCATCCACACGCAGCGAAGAATCCGTGGAAATTGCTCGGGTTCGTTTCCGTGAGCTCCTCCCGGAAGAACAGCAGACACTTGATTTTTACTTTGCTGTTTCGCCGGACATGTCTGCGCCCAGAAAATATCCCCTTCTGGATGAGCACCTGCCCTTCGGCGTCTCCATGGATGCCGATACAGTCAGCCGCCTGGCAAACATGATGGACATCAATTATTTTGATTACTGGCGGCTCGCCTTTGAAGACATTGCGCGCCATCATCATGACTGTGTCATCGTGGAACGCATGGAAGTGATGACCGATGAAAACCGGAGTATTCTTGTGGATCTTGCTGAGAACTTCGGTCTGCGCCTGATCCCGACTTTCCGCTGGCCGCTGGAACAATTTGAAGAAAAAGGCGATGAGTGGATCCGTACATATATCGAGCCCCATGCGACATCCCGTGGCATTTTTGCCTGGAACATTCATGACAATCCCGAGGAACATTATTTCAAGAGTTATCTGAGCGCCCGGGATAAAATTGCAGCGGTGGATACACGCCATCCCGTGGTGTTTCACTCGCGCCAGGCAGACACCTTTCCCCTGTATGCCCCTCACTTTGCGGCGGCGGGCTTCTCTCATTTCAAGCCGGGTGATGCCTTGAGCGTAAAGGACTCGCTTCGCACCCATTTGCCGCTCATGGGCGGGCAGCAGCTGTGGATCACCGCCCCTGCGTTTGTCCGGGCTTCGGGCGCCCCTGAATGGAGTACCAGTCCTCAGCTGCGGATGATGCTGAATATGACCCTGGCTAACGGCGCACGGGGCTGGATGGCACACTGCTATCACAATACGCCGGTGTGGCTGAACGGTCATTACCAGCGTTCGCTCACCGGGCCTTTTCTGACCTTCAGCGATCTCTGGGCGGAACTGGGCACCAGAATAGAGCGGCTGAGCGTGATGGCGCCTTTATTTCTGTATGCGCGTCCCATGAGCGAAAATAATCCCTTCGGCATAAAAGTGGCGGTGCGCAAAAGCGTGAAATCCCCTCTGGCGCAGGACGAGGATGCTCTGTCCATTTTCTGGCTGGAGGGGCCCGATTATTACCTCTGCCATCTCATCAACAACGACGCCGGGCATGTAACTTCTGTCGATCTGAGTTTTCCCGATTCTTTACCGGACAACATGGAAATATACGATACAACGGCTCTGGTTCGTATCCGTGCCTGGGCACAGGCACCGCGCAGGCAGCATCTTGAAATGTCTCCGGGACAGGGACAGCTGTACCTTATCGCAAAGGCGCCGGTGTGCCTGCACTGGCGTGAAGTATTCGCACGCCGCATCCTGACAGCCGACCAGCGGCAGACCAAAGTGGATCTGGAGCTGGCGCGGCAATACGAGCTGGATGTGGCGGAGATCGAGACGACACTGCGTGCACGGGACGAAGAGATGTCGCTGGAAGAGCTGCACAGTGCCCGGGCGGCGAAAGATGCCCTGTTCAATCTCATCTATGCCACCCCCGCCATTTACGAGACCAGAGAACTGCTGGTGAAAGCCAGTTCCATTATCCGGGGCTGTGACGAAGCGATCTGCTCGCTGCACGGTCAGGAAAACATCAAGAAAGCACGAAAACTGGGCCCGAAAGTTGTTCCTTATGCCCGCACTCTGACGGAGCTGCGACTGCGCCTGCGCCGCGGCTACGGAGATGAAATTAAACAGGAAGCGGAAGATCTGGTTCAGAAAAGTCTGGAGCTGCTGCATACCATATGGCACAATCTTGCCACATAAGCCGTGACAGCTATCTCAAGCCGGTAACAGCGCAGGAAATCAAAATCAGTGCGCTCCTGAAAAGGGCTGTAGAAACACTGCACGGGCAAAGCGGCTTTGATCTGTCTGTCCAGAAGCTTGCCGAAGAAATCCCTCTTTCCAAAAGAACTGTTTATAAATATTTTCCCGGCAAAGAGCATCTGCTGGCTGAAGCAGTACACCTCGATTTTATGCAATGGAGCGGCTGGTTCTTCACCACTCTTGCCAGCCGGACAGAAAAACCGTCTGAAGGCCTGGCCGCTTTTTGCAGCCTGCTCCAGATATGGGCAGCCTCACCGGATTACCGGGGATGCCTCTTTGCACGCGCTGCTTTTCATGGGGATCCGAAGCCGGGTGTGCTTGCTGAGAGTGCGGTAGCGTGTACGGAGCAATTGCACCGGAAATTGTCAACGCTGATGACAGATGCAGGCGCCGATCCGGAACACCTGCTGTCCAGATTCTTTTTTGAAGGCGTTGTCACCGTCCTGAGCGGGAAACCCTGCAGGTCTCATCCGCTCACGCCGGATGATCTGATCAGACTGCTGCGCAGCCTTCCTGTACAGAAGAAGAAAAGAGGCGGATAATGGCGAGCCCTGTTCCAAATCAACGTCCCGTCCGGAGGCTGCCGCTGCCGCACTTTTTTCAGAAACGGTTCCGCCACGTCATTCTGCATATTACAGAACGTTGTACGCTTCGCTGCCGGAGCTGCTTTGTGAAGAAAAGTGCGCGGGATCTCAGTCTGGAAGAAGCGGAAATACTGGCACAAAAACTGGGAGCGCCCCGGTGGCTGGATATCGGCGGCGGCGAACCTTTTCTGCATCCGCAGCTTCCCGAAATCTGCGCTCTTTTCCCCCGATCTGATCTGACCATTCCCACCAACGGCCAGACACCGGAGCACATTGAACAAACAGTCAGACAGATTGCCGGAGCGCACCGGAAGCCGCTGACCATTGCGCTTTCGCTGGATGGTTTTGAAGAAGCGAACGACCTGATCCGGGGCAAAGGCAGCTTTGCCCGTGCAATGGAAAGTTACAGGCGGCTCCGTGCCATTGAAGGGATCAGCCTCAAAATCAATACAGTGGTCTGTAATGCCAATGCCGGTGAACTCCTGAGTTTTATGGCATATGTCCGCAGTCTGGATCCGGATTATCATTCGCTGCTGCTGCTCCGGGGTGTTCCCGAAGACAATGACCTGTCGCTTCCGCCCCTTTCTTTTCTGGAAGAACACACCCCTGAAATCCTGGGCATACTCGGCTCCTATCTCTACAGCAAAAAAGACAATGCGCTGCTGCGACGGCTGAAAAAACACTATCAGCGGTACCTGTGGCAGGTATCCCTGAAAAGTCTGAAAGAACAGCGCTGGCTGGTTCCGTGCCAGGCGCCCCGGCTGCATCGTGTCATCTATGCCGACGGCAGCCTGTCCATGTGCGAGCTGATGCCTTCTGCGGGAAACCTGCTCCGGGAACCGATGGATTCCCTTGAGCAGAAAATGAAGCACGCTCTTGCTGCCCATGAAAAAGCGCACGGCGGCTGTTTCTGCACACACAACTGCAACATGGCTGAAAACATTATGACCCATCCCTACTCGATTCTTGCTGTGCTGCTGGGATTGAAGCCATGAACACAGTCATGGCATCCATTATTATTCCTGTGTATAACCGGCACGGGGAGCTGCAGCGTCTTCTGCACCAGCTGTCCGGGCAGACGAATACTGCTTTCGAAGTGGTTCTTGTGGATGACGGCTCCGACCCGCCCATTAATCTTCGGGAAACAGAAACGCCCCTCCCCTTTCCTGTTGTGCTGAAACGCCACACAATGCGCAGCGGTATCGGCAAGGCGCGCAATACAGGCGTACAGGCGGCAGGTGCGCCCCTGCTGCTTTTTCTGGACAGCGACGGAGATCTGATAGATCATGCCTGGTTTGAAAAGCATCTGCGGCTGCATCGGCGTGCGAAAGAACTGGCGGCTGCTGCGGGCAAGGATCTGTGTGTCGTCCACAGTGAAGTTCTGGGTACGGCGCCGGGCTGGTGGGGCAAGGTGGATGGCTATTCCAACTGGTACGGCTCTACCGGCAGAAAAGAAAAAGCCATCCGGGACCGTCATGTACCCACGCATAACACCAGCGTCGAAAAAGCGATATTTGAGCGCACAGGCCTTTTCGATGAAACGCTGGAGGTGCTGGAAGATGTGGAATGGGGTCTCCGCTGCCTGAGCTCCGGCATCGCTCTTTATTATCTGCCGGGCGCACCGGTCCGCCATCTTGACCGCAGCACTTTCCGAAGTGTGTGGCGGCACTATGAAACTTTCGGCTACTTTGCACCGCTCGTCCGGAAAAAAGCTGCCGACGCAACCTATTCCTTCCTTTTCCCCCGGGGAATGCTGTCCGCTCTTTTGCTTTTCCTGCCCGTGACCGGCCTCATGACGCTGTACATCCTGTTCCGCTGGATCGGTCACCGTCCGCAGGTACTCTGGTATCTGCCCGGCCTTTACATTGCCAATGTGGCGTATTATGCCGGGATCTGCCGACGGCTCAGAGAGGGCTGAACGCTTTCCCGCTGTTACTTCCGGGAGCACAGGAAGTAACGGCCGGAATCAAGGGAAGAGCAGATCCACCGCCCGGTTCAGCCAGCCGGATTCATCTTCCTGCGATTTGGCGAGAGATCTTGTTGCCACAAAAACGGGCCCTCTTTCTGTGTCCAGCGTCACAGGCATGGGCCGGCGTTCATTTCGTATGCCTGGATTCAGATACAGGGTGACTTCGCTTTCTTTCTTCTGCATTTTAAAAATACCCAGCGTGGAAATTTCGGGTATTTTGACAGGGAGCCAGCCGAAATAAAGTCTGTTGATATTCATGTCTATTTCATGAGGGTATTCCTCCATATTAATGGAGTAGTTCCCCGCCATCCTCACCTTATTGAGCACGGGAACAGAAGATTCTGAAATCAGCCGTGTTTGAATTTTAAATTTTTTGCCCGGCTGAAAGTCCACCACATCACCATGCAAAATCACCTTCCCCTGCAGATACCAGTCACCCGTCCCTTTCCCGGTCAGGTCATCGCGCTCTTTCGGCTTGCAGCCCGCCAGACATAAAACGCACAGGAGTACGACGCCCGGAAGCAGTATTTTTTGGGGAAAGGCAAACATGGTGATTTTCTCCATCAGGTAAATCTGACCGCCAGTCAATTCTATCACAACCCTTTTCTTTTGAAAAGAGCAACAAAAATCCCGGACAGATACGGCAAGCCTGTCCGGGACAGAATTCATGAATGCGGGCGGAGAACTACATCACGCCGGGCAAATCAAAACCGAAATAGCGGATTGCATTCTGATGGCAAATATCCACCAGCATCCTGCCGACACGGTCAGGCTTCTTCGGAATCAGCCCTTTTGCCATGTCATTTCCGAGCATATTGCACAGGAGCCGACGGAAATAATCATGGCGGGGAAAGCTAAGGAAACTCCGGCTGTCCGTGACCATGCCGACGAAGCGACTGAGCAATCCCGTCTGCGAGAGGGTCTCCATCTGGTCATACATCCCGTCCAGCTGATCATTGAACCACCATCCGCTGCCGAACTGAATCTTTCCGGGCACAGGTCCTTCCTGAAAGTTGCCTGCCATAGTCGCAACCATCATGTTGAGGGCAGGATTGATGGTGTAAATGATGGTGCGGGTCAGCAGGCTCTGCGCATCCAGGCGATCAAGAAAGCGCGCCAGTTCCTTCGCCATGGCATGATCGCCCACCGAATCATAACCGGCATCAGGCCCCAGATGGTTGAACATGCGGGTATTCGTATTGCGAAGAGGTCCGAGGTGGAGCTGCTGCGCCCAGTCCATCTGATGATTCAGCACGCAAAGCTCATACATAAGGGAGGAGCGGTACTGCATCACATGATCCGGATCAGGAATGAGCCCCTTCCGGGCATCGGAGAAGGCACGGGAAACCGTTTCCGGATTGTACGCACAGGAATAGGGGATTTCCAGACCGTGATCCGCAATCTTGCAGCCCCGGAGTTTAAAGAAAATCGCACGCTTGCGCAGCGCTTCCAGAAAAGCCTCATAGGTATCACAAGATATACCGGATGCCTCTTCCAGACGGGCAATCCAGGCATTGAACAGATCGGGCTGATCCACAGTAAGCGCTTTATCAGGGCGCCAGGTCGGCAGCATCTGCATTTCCATGGTGCCGTCTTCCTGTACCAGACTGTGCGATTCCAGATCATCCACCGGATCGTCCGTGGTACAAATCAGGGCAACATTCATCTGCTTCAGAATACCCCGGGCGGAAAAATCCGGCGATGCAAGCATACTGTTGCACTCCTCCCAGATTTCTTCTGCTGTTTCCGGCTCAAGAAGCCGATCCGTAATGCCGAAAGGTTTTCTCAGTTCGAGGTGCGTCCAGTGGTACGCCGGGTTTCTTAGTAAGTAAGGTACGGTCTCCGCCCACTTTTCAAATTTCTCACGGTCACTCGCATCGCCGGTACAAAACGCTTCCGCAACACCATTGGTGCGCATGAGCCGCCATTTATAGTGGTCGCCCTTGAGCCAGATCTCCGTCATATTTTTGAAGCGGTGATCGCTTGCGACCAGTTCCGAAGGCAGATGGCAATGAAAATCGATAACGGGCAGATTGCGGACAAAATTGTCGTATAAATCCCGGGCATATTCGGTTTCAAGCAGAAAATCATCTGTTATAAAAGCAGCTGCATTCATCGTCATAGAAATACTCCTTCTGTCGGATAACCCTTCAGCCTGACATTGGCCACCCACGGCAAAACCAGCCCAAACCGTCCCGACTTGATTCTGACCCAAAAAGACAGAATACCACGTTTTTCACAAAAAGACAAGTAAAGAGAAAGTTTTTTCAGCAGGCACTGCCTCATAAAAGAGTGCGCCTCGCAGGTCAAAAAATGTGCGTTTCTCTTTTCTTTTTTCCTGCAGCCCCCCTTTTCAACGAAAACAGACCGAAGGCTTTACCGGGCTCATGCTTAAAATAAATTCCATCTTTCGCATTACAGAGGCAAATAGTTTATAATGAGGCTCTTATGAATGACACATCCCCTACGAATCAGTTTTCCGACTTCGACCTTGACCCCCGGTGCCTGAAGGTACTTCAGAGTGCCGGAATCAGCCATTCCTCCCCTATTCAGCTGCAGGCAATCCCGGCATCGCTGACGGGGCGTGACCTGATTGCGACTGCGCAAACAGGTACAGGCAAAACGCTTGCCTTCGTGCTGCCCGGTCTGACGCGGCTGGTGCAATCCCGTGCGGGCTTTAACCGCATGCTTGTTCTCCTGCCCACCCGCGAACTCTGCCAGCAGGTAGCCACCGTTATGGAAGACTACTGCAAAGCGCTGAACCTGCGATGCGTTCCCATCTACGGCGGTGTGGGCATGCACACTCAAACGCAGCGACTTCAGAAAGGCTGCGAAGTGATTGTAGCCACACCCGGTCGCCTGTTGGATCATCTGTCCCGGAATCACATACACTTCAAAGAATTGCAGATTCTGGTATTCGATGAAGCCGACCGCATGCTGGACATGGGTTTTCTGCCCGATATCCGCCGAATTCTGAAAACACTGCCCCGGCAGCGACAGAATCTGATGTTTTCCGCCACCTTTGCTCCTGCACTGGAACGGCTCGCCCGGGATATGATGCGTAATCCCGAGCGGATCAGTGCCGGAGCCATCAGCAAACCGGTGGACACAGTACGGCAGCTGGTTGTTCCTGTCCGTGAAAACGACAAACTGACCATGCTGCTCCGCCTTCTGAAAGAGGAATCCATTGATTCCGGCCTGATTTTTATGCGCACCATCCAGCGTACGGAAAAAGTGGGCAGGGCATTGAAGGGCGGCAAATTCAAAACAGCCATCATCCACGGCGACCTGCCGCAACAGCAGCGCCAGCGGGCGTTGGAGGGGTTCCGGCAGGGCAAATACCAGCTGCTGGCAGCCACGGACGTCGCTGCGAGAGGCCTTGATATCGATGACGTATCTCATGTGATCAACTATGATATTCCGGAAAATGCAGATGATTATCTGCACCGAATCGGGCGCACCGCCCGTGCCGCTCAGGAAGGAGACGCGATTACACTGGTCGCCCCCTCCGATCACGCCGCACTGGCTGCCATCGAAGAGACGCTGGGCTATAATATTGAACGGCGCAACTATGAGGGTGCCCCGAAAATTCTGACTTTGTACCGGCCGCAAGACGCACCGGCCCCTGCAGCAGCAAAACGTCGGCGCGGGCGCAGCCTTTTGCGCAGGCGCTGAACCCGCCTGCCGGTATTTCCACGATTAAACCATTCATGCACTGAAGGAATTCATCATGGTAAAGTACAGGGTTGCAAGTTATTACTTTCCCAACTATCACCCGGACAAACGCAATCAGGAACGGCTGGGCGACGGCTGGACTGAATGGGAACTGGTGAAACAGGCAAAGCCGCGTTTTTACGGGCACAATCAGCCCAAGCAGCCACTCTGGGGCTATACCGATGAATCGGATCCAATCCAGATGGCGCAGAAAATAGATGCAGCGGCGGATCATGGCATCAATACCTTTATTTTTGACTGGTATTTCTACAACGACGGCCCTTTTCTTGAGCGGGGCGTGGAAGAAGGCTTCATGAAAGCCGCCAACGTGCAGCGCCTGGAATTTGCGCTCATGTGGGCAAACCATGACTGGGTCGATATCTTTCCTGCACGGTACAGCGACGAGTCCAAACTGCTTTATCCCGGCGGAGTCACCGCTGAAACCTTCGACCGTATGACGGATGTGCTGATTGAAAAGTATTTCTCCCATCCCTCCTACTGGCGTATTGACGGTTGTCCCTATTTCAGTCTCTATGAACTGCATACGCTCATTCAGGGCTTCGGCGGCGTGGAAGAGACAGCAGCCGTCTTCAAACGCTTCCGTGAGAAGGCAGTGGCCGCCGGGCTTCCTGGAGTGCATCTGAATGCGGTTGCGTGGGGCGTGCAGATTCTGCCCAATGAAAAAGTGATCAAAGAGCCGGAACAGCTCATTGAAGCCATCGGTTTCGATAGCGTCAGCTCTTATGTCTGGGTACATGATGTACATTTAACCCGCTTCCCCCAGGTGCCCTACGGGGATGTGCTTGAAAAGATTCTGCCTGTATGGGAAAGAAACAGCACCCGATTCGGCGTCCCTTACTTCCCCAACGTCACCATGGGCTGGGATTCTTCTCCCCGCTGCCACGGCGATGACCCGTACATTAACAGGGGCTATCCCTTCATGCCGTCTTTTTCCGGGAACACGCCCGAAATGTTCCGGAAAGCACTGGAAGAGGTGCGTGCCTTTTTGGACAGCCATCCGCAATGCCAAAACAGCTTTTCCATCAACTGCTGGAACGAGTGGACAGAAGGCAGTTATCTGGAACCAGATGTAGAGCACGGCCTGGCGTATCTGGAAGCAGTCAAAAAAGTATTCGGCGCATGAACAATGCCTCCACAAAGTAAGTGCTCAGAATCATGAATACAGGTGCTGCAGCCAAATCTTCATCGGAAGCTGCCGAACCGCTCCTGAAGGTATCGGGGCTGACTGTTCTTTTTCAGACTGATCAGGGGACTGCCCGGGCAGTGGATGGAGTCTCCTTTGCACTGCACAGCGGCGAAACGCTGGCACTGGTGGGTGAAAGCGGATGCGGGAAAAGCGTGACTGCCCTGTCGCTGCTCCGGCTGATCCCTTCTCCGCCCGGGCGCATCGCTTCGGGCTCTGTTGTTTTTGACGGAAAATCGCTCTTGGAGCTTCCGGAAAAAGCCATGCGCGACCTGCGGGGAAACGACATCAGCATGGTTTTTCAGGAGCCCATGACTTCTCTCAACCCTGTTTTCCGGATAGGCGATCAGATGACGGCCGTGTTGAGGCTGCATCAGCAGCTTTCCCGCAGCGAGGCGCGCCAGGCCTCTGTCGCCCTGCTCCGGCAGGTGGGTATTCCCGAGCCGGAACAGCGGATGGACGACTACCCGCATCAGCTTTCCGGCGGCATGCTGCAGCGGGCGATGATCGCCCTTGCGCTCGCCTGTGCGCCGAAACTGTTGATTGCTGATGAGCCGACCACGGCGCTGGATGTCACCATTCAGGCGCAGATCCTGCAGCTGCTGCGGGAGCTGCAGACCGAATCCCGGCTTGCACTGCTGCTGATCACCCATGATCTGGCGGTGGTGGCAGAAACAGCAGACCGGGTTGCGGTTATGTATGCCGGGCGGATTGTGGAGACTGCGACGGTGGAGGCGCTCTTTAATGAGCCGCGCCATCCTTATACACAGGGACTCTTCGCCTCGCTTCCGGGAAAGGAAAAGCAGGGCGACCGCCTGAGTGCTATTCCCGGGACGGTGCCTCCGGCGACTCATTTCCCTGCGGGCTGCCGCTTTCATCCCCGATGCGATAAAGCCATGCCCTTGTGCCGCCGTGCGGAGCCTGCCCTTCACCCTTCCGGCGCATCCCATCAGACAGCCTGCTGGCTGTACCAGCCTCATCCGGATGCAGATGAAGAAGGGAAAGACTTATGGCGCCACTGATTTCCGTACAAGGGCTGATCAAGCACTTCCCCATTCGCACCGGCGTACTCTCCCGTGTCACCGGAGCGGTACATGCCGTCAACAATATCTCTTTTTCCATTGACCGGGGTACGACACTGAGTCTGGTCGGAGAAAGCGGCAGCGGCAAAACAACCGCCGGGCGCTGTCTCCTGCGGCTGATCGAGCCGGATGCGGGGCAGGTATATTTTGACGGAGAGGATGTGCTGCGAGCCGACTCCGCCCGGATGCGGGAACTGCGCAAGAGAATGCAGATTATCTTTCAGGATCCTTTCGGATCACTGAACCCCCGAATGACCGTTCACGCCATGCTTCGGGAAATGCTCCTTTTCCACGGAATCGTGCCCCGCAGCGGGCTGAACCGGCAGATCGCCCTGCTTCTCGACCGGGTGGGGCTGCCGGCGTCTGCAGGCGACCGCTACCCCCATGAATTCAGCGGCGGGCAGCGTCAGCGGCTCGGGATTGCCCGTGCGCTTGCTGTCGAGCCGGAATTCATTGTTGCCGATGAACCTGTCTCGGCGCTCGATGTATCCATTCAGGCGCAGATTCTGAATCTGCTTCAGGATCTGCAGGAGAGCCTGGGCATCACCTTTCTTTTTATCGGCCACAATCTTGATGTGGTGCGCCACATTTCCACACATGTCGCTGTGATGTATCTGGGGCACATTGTGGAGACTGCCCCGGTCTCCGCCCTCTTCGAAGATCCGGTGCATCCGTACACGCTGAGCCTTCTGGCGGCGGTACCTGTTGCAAAGGTCACAAAAGAAAAGCGGCGTATCATCATACCGGGCGAAGTGCCCAGCCCCATCAACCCGCCTTCAGGATGTCCTTTCCACCCGCGCTGCCCCCTCGCGGAAGAAGAGTGCAAAACACGGAAGCAGCATCTGGAACCCCTTTCTCCGGAACATCAGGTCGCCTGTGCCGTGCAGATGCGCAAACGGGCAAACTGATCGGGTATCGCCTGTGCCCCTTTATTTATGATAGATGCTTTTAGGCGAGATTTTCTTTTTTCCAGACGATTCCGGTTGTGCCGCTGCCTTCGGGTTAGGCGAAGGAAAGCGTGCCCCGCATTCTTGCTGCCAGTCGTGGAGCAGCTCCAGATAGGCGTCGGCATAATTGGGCATTTCATCGGCAAGGTTTTCTGTTTCGCCCGGATCTTCCTGCAGATTATACAGTTCAATCCGGTTATCCTCGAAGAATTCCAGGAGTTTGTACCGACCCATCCGTACTGCCGCTCCGGGCGATCCGCCCTGATTACCGTAGTGCGGGTAATGCCAGAAGAGGGGGCGTTCTTCCTTGCTGTTCTTCCCCTGCAGACAGGGCACAACACTCATGCCGTCGCAATGCTGGTGCGGTCGGGCGGGAAGCCCTGCTATTTCCAGCATAGTCGGATAAAAGTCCGTGCCGGCTACCGGTCTTGATGAAACGCTGCCGGCAGCGGTATGACCCGGCCAGCGCACAATCAGAGGAACCCGTATCCCGCCTTCGTAGAGCCAGCCTTTCCCCGCACGCAGGGGAACATTGCTGGTCGGCGTGCCCTCGGAGGTGGAAAGCCCGCCATTATCGGAAGTAAAAAACACCGCTGTTGATTCCGACAGTCCGAGCCGGTTCAAGGCTCCGAGAACCATGCCGACGGATTCGTCCATGGCTTCCACGGTGGCGCCATATTGCGGATCATTCTGAACCTGACGGACCTGTCTGCCGTCTATTTCCTTGTAAACGGCTTGCTCCTGGTTTTGTTCTTTTGCCCGCGCCTCATATTTTCGCACGAGATCCTCCCGACCTTTCAGCGGTGTATGTACGGAATAGAAGGAAAGAAACAGAACAAAGGGCTTTTTGCCGTTCTTTTCCAGAAAAGCGACGCTTTCTTCCGCAAGTCGTCTGGGGAGGTGTTCCCCTTCCGGCCCGTCCGTCAACTTCGGGTTCTGATAGGGCGAGTAATAGGAATTGGGGCTTCCTTTTTCATAGCCGCCTTTGTTGATATCAAAGCCCTGGTCTTCCGGATAAAAGCCTTTGCCGCCCAGATGCCATTTGCCGGCAAAAAACGTGCGGTAGCCCGCTTCTTTGAAGGCTTCGGCAAGGGTAACCTCGCTCAGGGGAAGCTGCTCCACATAAGGCGCCGGAAGAAGCGCTTTGTCCCGGGTCGGATGATTTTCCACTGTATCGGGCTGGGGTGCGCCAAACCAGTCCGTTGTATGGAGCCGTGCAGGGTACTTCCCTGTCATGATACTGACACGGCTGGGACTGCACACGGGACAGGCGGCATAGGCATCAGTAAAGCGCATCCCTTCCCCGGCAAGGCGGTCAAGGCAGGGTGTATCGTAGAAACTGCTTCCGAAACAACCGAGATCGGTCCAGCCGAGATCGTCGGCAAGAATAAAAACAAAATTCTGCCGGGGTGCTTCCGGGTGGTGTGATACTGTTTCATGGCCGACACAGGAAGTCAGCATGGTACTGAACGCTGCCGCTTTTAAAAAGTCCCGCCGTTTCATACAAGCCTCTTTTCTGCTCCTGAGCCCTTTGCCGTTCGGAGCGCAAATGTCTATAGTACACACCGCCGCAGAAAATTGCAACGAAATGTCGGATCATTTCGGATCAATGACGCATCGGAGACGGAGATATTGCCTGTGGCTTATATGGACTCTGCATCAAAATACGATGACTCAAAACATATTTTCCGCCAGCCTGGGAACGCCGTTGCCCCGGCTACGTCGTCATTTCCGCACTTCGCGTCATTCCTGCGTATACCGTCATTTGTTCACGCCACCGGCACGCCTGTCGCCCGCGTCATTCCTACGCACTCGCCGCCAACGTCATTCCTGCGAAGGCAGGAATCTTAACGCGAGGGGCTATTTATAAGGGTCGTGCCGTTGTTGGCAACAGCGCGGGTATACGATCAAGACATATCCCAAAAGAGCGGTGCAATGATTTGTGGTTGTATGTGTGTACCCTGAAGGCTTTGGTGCGGATCAGGGCGGTGTGCAAGCAAAGGCGTCCATACCCGGGTTAAGATTCCTGCCTTCGCAGGAATGA
>ERZ795030.521-NODE-521-length-58467-cov-5.642813_pt1 | contig 58467 bp, 48 predicted proteins | sample MGYA00375122_ERZ795030 | MGnify/ENA primary metagenome ERZ795030 (study PRJEB30165, sample SAMN05720146) | activated sludge metagenome | isolation source: anaerobic digester from wastewater treatment plant | place: Japan | collected 2015-04-20 ... | reverse complement strand
GCCTGTTCACCACCGAGCGCCGGCAGCAGGCTCTGTTCCAGATTTTTCACCACTGCTGCCAGGCCGAAGAGCGTCACTGCGACGCCTGCTACTACTTCCGCCCCGAGTGATCCCCACATCACCAACACCACGAGAGCCGAGCGCCGATGTGCGACCGGCGCCTTCGCCGGCCGGGCACGCAAGTTACGGTTGCGCAGCCTCCACCGGCCGCACGTGCCAGCGCAGCGCCAGCAGCAGGCCCACCACCACGATCGGCACATACTGCAGCAGATGGGTCATCAGCGTATAGGCGAACGCCGTCGATTCGCTGCGCGTCACGCCCAGCACCAGCAGGCTGAACGTTCCCCCCGCCTCGTAGAGGCCCCAATAGCCCGGCGCCGCGGGAATCAGGATCGCGATCGCGATCAGCGCGACGATCGCCGTCGCCTCCAGCAGATTCATTTCCAGCCCGAACCCGTAGGCGACCGCCATGTTGGAGACGCCCACCAGCACCCAGATCGCGAACGAATGCGCGACGACCTGGAGCAGCACCCAGGGGTTCTTCATTGAGTGAAAGCCCTGCGCGAAGCGCAGAATGATCCGTTCGACCGCCCCGCGCACCCGTTCCGGCAGTCCCGGAACGCGCCTCACCGCGCCGATCATCAGCCGCTGGAACGGCGGCAACAGGAACAGGACCACCGCCGCCAGCAGCACCGAACTGCCGAGGATCAGCGTGCGGATGCCGCCGTTGATCATCCCGGCATCAAGCGTGTAGTGGCCCCACGGGATGGCGATGCCGGGGTCCAGCGGCGGCAACAGCGCCAGACAGAGGACCAGCAGAATCAGCAGCATCAGGCCGTCGAAGATCCGCTCGACAACGACGGTGGCGGCGGCGGCTGGAATGCCCGGCCCGAGCCGCGTGCCGACCAGATAGACGCGGACAAACTCGCCCACGCGCGCCGGCAGGATCGAGTTGAACGCGAAGCCGATCATCAGCGGGCTGAACAGCCCGGCCCCCGTCAGCGCGTGATGCGGCCGGAACAGCAGCGCCCAGCGGATGCAACGCAGATACATCGAAACGTAAAAGGCGATCAGGCCCGGAATGAGCCAGAGATATTGATAGCGGGCGAAGTCCCGCCCCACGCGGCTGAACGACACCCCGCGCGTCGACCACCAGATCGCCGCTGCCGACACCACGCATCCGAGGAGCAGATAGAGGCGCTTCCGGGTCGCGGGGCTCATGCGTCGTGGCTCGGTCCGCCGGCCGCGCCCCACCGCTCCGCCGCCGCGGCGCGCGCCAGGTCGTAGACCTCGGCCAGCGGGACGCCGTGCCGCTCGGCGAGCGCGCGGCAGGCTTCATACTCCGGACTGGCCTTGATCACGCGCTCGCCCCACAGTCCCAGCTTGACCGCGACCGGCCCCAGCCGCGTCGCCACGGTCTCCATCCGCCGCGCCAGGCACCAGCGCTCGGTCAGTTCGCGCCGCACCCCGAACGTGGAGGTCTCGCGCACGAGGCATTCCACCAGCGCCGCCTCGCGTCTGGGTTCGCACAGCACGCGGATGCGCAGGCCGGGCCGGTTCTTCTTCATCTGGACGGGTGAAAACTGAACGTCCAGCGCCTCGCGCGCCAGCAGCCGCTCCATCACGTAGCCGGCCGTCTCGGGGGCCATGTCGTCGATTTCGGTCTCCAGCACCACAATCTGGTGGCGGTGCAGCGGCAGGGCGTCGCCCTCCTCGCCCCCGGCGGCGGCGCGCGGCGATTCGCACAGCAGCACGCGCAGGTAATTGGAAGCCCCCGGCAGTTCCCGCGTCCCCGCGCCGTAGCCGATCCGCTGAACCACCCGCGCCGGCGATTCCACCTCCTGTCCGCCGATCGGCGGCTCGCCCGCGTCCTCCAGCAGCGCGCGCAGGATCGCGGCCCCCGTCGGCGTCACCATCTCGCCGGTAAACGGCCCGGCGGCATGCGGCAGCGCGCGCAGCAACTCCGCCGTGGCCGGCGCCGGCACCGGCATGACGCCATGTTGGCACTGAATCGTCCCCGAACCGACGTAGATCGGTCCGGCGGAGAACGACTCGGCGCCGAGCAGCTCGACCGCCACCATCGCGGCGGCGACGTCGACGATCGCGTCCTTGGCGCCCACCTCGTGGAAGTGGATCTTGTCGGCCGTGGAGCCATGCACGTGGGCCTCGGCCTCGGCCAGCCGGCGATAGGCCAGTTCGGCCCGCCGGCGCGCCGCCGCCGACAGCGAGGCCGCTCCGAGGATATCCAGCACGTGGCGCAGGTGCCGGTGCGGCTTTTCGTCCTCGGCGACCTCGACATGGACGCGCGTGCCGCGAATCCCCTGGCGCAGCAGCGGTTCCGCGCGCAAGTGAAACGGGCCGATCGGCAGGTCGCGCAGCCGGTCGGCGATCGCCTCGAGCGCGACGCCCAGATCGACCAGCGCGCCGACGGTCATGTCGCCGCTGATCCCGAACGTGCAGTCAAAATGCAGATGCGTGGCCGCCATCGCGCGCCTTCCTTAAATCAAGAATACGTCGCTCGTCTCCGTCCTCGGCTCTCGAGATTCCCCGTCGTCTATTCTTCCGCCCCTGATCCGTCCGCTCCGTCGCCGGCGGCCTGCGTCTCGCCCTTGCCCTGCTCCAGATATTTCTCGCGATACTCCTGCTCGATCGCCTTGAGCTGCCTGCTGCTCAGTTCATGGCCGATCGAGCCGAGCGCCTCGAGCGCGTAAACCAGGCGCCGGCGGCTCATCGCGGCGCCGAGAATCTCCATGCTGTCGAAGAGCGGCAGCGAGGCCGGCGCGCCAGTCAGCGCGACGAACAGCACCGGCATCAGCTCGCGCAGCTTGAGTCCCTCGATCTGGGCAATCCGGCTGATCGCCGCCTTGGTCGTCTCCTTGTTCCACGGCGTCACCCGTTCCAGTTCCCACAGGACAATGCGCAACAGCCGCGCCGCCGCGTCGCCGTCCAGTTTTTTCTGGATCAAGCTGTGCGGGTCATACGCCGGCCGGTCGGCAAACAGGAACGCGGTCATCGGCACGACGTCGCTCAGTTTCTCCGCGCGCGGCTGCACCAGCGGCAGCGCGCGCAGCCAAACCCCGTCGTTCAGCATCCAGTCGCGCAGTCGCGCCAGCAGCGCCGCCGGGTCATGCTTCTCGCGCAGGTAGCGCCCGTTCAGCCAGTTGAGCTTCCGGGGATCGAAAATCGGTCCGCCCAGGCTCACCCGGTCGATGTCGAACGCCGCGATCATTTCCTCCAGGCTGAACATCTCCGGCCCCTCGGTCTCCCCCGGCGCGGGCGGATACGTCCACGCCATCAGCCCCAGGTAGTTCAGCAGCGCCTCGGGCAGGTAGCCCGCCTGGCGGTAGTAGTCGATGCTCGTCGGGTTTTTGCGTTTGGACAGCTTGCTGCGGTCGGGGTTGCGCAGCAGCGGCATGTGGATCAGCTCGGGCATCTCCCAGCCGAACGCCTCGTAGAGCAACTTGTGCTTGGGGGCGGAATTGATCCATTCCTCGCCGCGGATGACGTGGGTGATCTCCATCAGATGGTCGTCGACGACGCTGGCCAGGTGGTAGGTCGGATGGCCGTCGGCCTTGAGCAGGACCTGATGATCGACGTTTTCCCACGGGATGCGGATCGCGCCGCGCAGGCGGTCGTGGATCACGCACTCTCCCTCGGCCGGGGCCCTCAGCCGGATCACATGCGGATCGCCCGCGGCGATGCGCGCGCGCGCCTCGGCCCGCGTCCACATCCCGAACGATCCGTCGTAGCCTGTCGCCTTGCCGGCCTGCAGGCGCTCGCGCCGGTAAGCGTCGAGCTGTTCGGGCGTCGCGAAACAGTAATAGGCATGCTCGCTGTCGATCAGCCGCTCGCAGTGGGCGCGGTAGATTTCGGTCCGTTCGCTCTGGCGATAGGGGCCGTGCGGCCCGCCGACGTCGGGGCCTTCGTCCCAGGCCAGGCCGATCCAGCGCAGCGCCGCCAGGATGGCCCGTTCGGACTCCGGCGTGGAGCGGACGCGGTCGGTATCCTCGATTCGCAACAGAAACCGCCCGCCGTGACGCCGGGCGAAAACGTAATTGAACAGCGCGATATAGGCGGTGCCGATGTGCGGATCGCCGGTGGGAGAGGGCGCGATGCGGGTGCGGATGGTGGGGTGGTGCATGAGCAGGTTGAATTCGCCGGCGCGTCCGACAGGGGACGCCGCCGCCGCGTTACTTCAGGGAGTTGACGAGCCAGGTGTGGAGCTCGGGACGCTGCAGCAGCACGCGGCCCAGCATCGCCGCGCAGCCGATCGCCTCGCTGCGATCGCCCGGAGTGCTATAGGCGGGCAGCAGGTCGGGCAATGCGGCTTTCCCCGTCAGGTATTCCTTAACGTAGGGATTGACGCGGCGAGCCTCGGTCATGGCGGACCGCGCCTCCTCGAGGTTTCCCGCCAGGAAGCGCTCGAACACGTGGGCCCAGGCGAAGACCGCGGTCACTTCCTCGTAGCGCTTCAACAGCGCGCGCGCCCCTTCCAGATTCCCCAGCAGCAGGTAGTGCACCAGCAGCTCAGAGCGGATGCCCTGATTGTCGTCCTCGTTGAGCTCGAGCATCGCCTCGCCATGCGCCGCGGCCTCTTCGAACCGTCCGCAGATCGCCAGCGCCGTGATCAGTTCCTGCCGGGCGCGCATGTAGGGACGCGTTTCCAACAGACCCCAGAACTGGCCGCGGCACTCTTCGAACATTTTGGCCCCCAGTTTTTCCTCCCCCAGCTTGACGATGTCTTCCAGCGCATCGACAAGCGCCTCCGAGTCTTCCTCGCAATTGATCCGCGCCAGCAGACAAAGCGCCTCGATGCACTCCGGATCGGCTTCCAGCGCCGCATCCAACAGGTCCAGCATCTCGTCCAGATCCTCGCACTCCATCGCCTCGGAAACCAGCTCCAGCGCTTCCTCCTCGGGCATCAGATCGAGCTCGTCGATCATCCGTTCCAGTGAGCCGTCGGTCGAGTGCTGTTCCAGGAAGGCCTGGATCTCCTCCTGGGTGTTCAAGCCGCGCTCGGCGATCAGCCGATGGACTCCGCGCTGGAACGCCTCCAGTCGTCTGCGCATGATCCGCGGAGAGAAGCTGGGCATCAGTTCCGGTTCCGGTTCGGGCTCGGTTTTTTTTCGGCGGGCCATGACGCTGCCCCCTTCCATGGGCGGTGGCGATTGCCGGTTTCAGGTGCGCAACGTCGCGCCAAACTGCTGCTCAAGCCGCCGGACGATCCGTTCGATGGTTTCGGTGATCTCTTGCTCGGTCAGGGTTTTCTCCGGCGAGAGCAGCCGCAGCCGCAGAGCCAGGCTCTTCTTGCCCGCGGGGACATGACTGCCGCTGTAGAGGTCGAAGACCTGCACCTCATCCACCAGCGGCCGTCCGGCCTCGTGAATCAGACTCAAAATTTCCGCCGCCGGCAGTTGCTCATCCACCACCAGCGCCAGATCGCGAAGACTGCCGGGGAATTTCGGGATCGGCTTGAACTGGACCACCGATTCGCCGAGGAGGCTCACCAGCAGACTCAGATCGATCAGCGCCAGGACGGCGTCGCCGCGCAGATCGAACTGGGCCACAGCGCGCGGGTGCACCTGCCCCAGCACGCCGACCGGCCGACCGTCCCATTCGATCCGCGCCGAGCGGCCCGGATGCAGCAGCGGGTTGCCGGCGTCGCGCGCGAAGGAGGGCGCGGGGCCGTTGATCCAGGAAAAGAGATTCTCGACGACCCCCTTCAGGTCGTAGAAATCATACTCGCGCGCCGGGGCGCCCCAGTGCGTCGGGACCGGTCCCGCCGCCGCCAGGGCCAGTTCGTGGCGCTCGCCGGCGGGGTCGGCCGCGCGCGCATCCTCGCGCCACGCCTTTCCGATCTCGAACAGCAGCTGGGAGGCCTCGCCGACCTTCTGGTTGGCGGCGATCACGCGCAGCAGGCCGGTGGCCAGCGACGGCCGCATCAGCGCCTGGTCGACGGTCAGCGGGTTGGCGAGGCGCGGCAGCCGCTCGATATTGAAGCCGCCCGCCGCGGCGTCGGCCTCCGAGATGAAGCTGAATTGCAGCACCTCGCAGAAGCCCAGCGCGACAAGCTGATCGCTCAGCCGGGTGGCGAGCTCGCCCAACCGGTCACACGGCCGGATCGTCGGGATCAGTTTGGGCATCGTCGCCGGGATCTCGTTGTAGTTGTGAAGCCGGGCGACCTCTTCGATCAGATCGATGTCGCGCGAAATGTCGACCCGGTGGCTCGGGATTGACACCACGAGCGATTCCTTGTCGCCGCGCCGGATTTCGCAGCCCAGATTGACCAGATAGTCCGCGATCTCGGTACTGGTCAGTTCCAGCCCGAGGATCCGGTTCACCCGCCGGACATCCAGGACGATCGGGCCGGGGTCGGTGATGGTCGTCTGCGCGTCCAGCATGTTCTTGATCACCTCGCCCCCGGCGAGTTCGTGAATGAGCTGGGTCGCGCGATTGAGCGACAGTGTCAGCCGCGCGCGGTCGGTTCCGCGCTCGAAGCGATACGACGATTCGGTCTGGAAATTGTATTTGCGCGCCGTCCGGCGGATCGTCGCGGGGTCAAAATAGGCCGACTCCAGCAGGATCGTCGTCGTGCCCGGCCCCACTTCGCTGTCGCGCCCGCCCATCACGCCCGCCAGCGCCAGCGGCCGGTCGGCGTCGGCGATCACCAGATCCTCCGGATCGAGCGTGATCTCGCGGTCGTCGATCAGGACGAGCCGCTCGCAGGCCTCCGCGCGCCGCACCTGGATCTCGCTGTTGTGCAGCCGGTCGAAATCAAACGCATGCAGCGGATGGCCCAGCTCCATCAGCACGTAGTTCGTGACGTCGACGACATTGTTGATCGAACGCATCCCGCACGCTTCGAGCGCGCGTTTGAGCCACAGCGGGCTCTCGCCGACCTTGACGCCGCGGATCAGCCGACAGGTGTAGCGCGGGCAGGCGCCGCGGTCCTTCACGCTCAGCCGCACGAAGCTGTCGATGTGCTCCAGCGTCTCCTTGAACCGCGGCGTCGGCGGGAAGACTTTCTTGCCCAGCGCCGCCCCGATGTCGCGCGCCATCCCCAGGATGCTCAGGCAGTCCGGCCGGTTGGGGGTCACCTTGATGTCGATAATGTAGTCGTATGGCTGGCCGATCTCCAGATCCTCGGGCAACGGCATGATGCCGGAGTGATCGGTCCCCATTTCCAATTCGCGCGCCGAGCAGAGCATTCCCTCGCTCAGTTGGCCGCGGATCTTGCTCTTCTTGATCGTGTTGCCGTCGGGCAGCCGGGCCCCGGGCAGCGCGCAGACGACATTCATCCCGGCCGTCACATTGGGCGCCCCGCAGACGACCGACAGCGGCTGGCCCGTCCCCGCATCCACCTGGCACACCCGCAGCCGATCGGCGTTGGGATGCAGTTGGACGTCGAGCACCCGCGCGACCACCAGCTTGCCCGATTCCAGGCCGAGATCCCATGCCCCTTCGACCTCATGGCCCGCCATCTCCATCGTCTCCTTCAGCTCGGCGATGGAGAGTTCGACATTGAGGAATTGTCTCAGCCAGCGAACCGAAATCTTCATCGGTGTTCTTCCCCGATTCCCTTCTCAGTTGCGGGCGAAGGCATCCGTTCCGGCGGGGCCCGCTGAAGCCGCGTCCCGCGCCGCCGGGCGCAACGCCGCTTCGATCAGAATTGCCGCAGAAAGCGCAGGTCGTTTTCGTAGAGGTGCTTGATGTTCTTGATACCGTGCTTGAGCATGACGAACCGCTCGACGCCCAGGCCGAAGGCGAACCCGCTGACCCGCTGGGGATCGTAGCCGACGTTCTCCAGCACGGCGGGATGAATCATGCCGGCGCCCAGCACCTCGAACCAGACCTGTTCGCCCGCCGCGTTTTCCCACCGGATGTCCACTTCGGCGCTCGGCTCGGTGAACGGGAAGAACGAGGGCCGCATCCGGTAGGTCCGGTCCGCGCCGAAGTAGGCGTGGATCAGCCGCTGCAGGACTCCCTTCAGATCGCTCATCCGGATATTCTCATCGACGATGAAGCCTTCGATCTGCGTGAACATCGGCAGGTGCGTCGAATCGGCGTCGCAGCGGTAGGTATGCCCCGGCGCGACCACGGCCAGCGGCGGCTTGCGCTCGCGCATCGTGCGGATCTGGACCGGCGAGGTATGCGTCCGCAGCAGCCCGCCCCCCCGCATGTAGAACGTATCCTGCATGTCGCGCGCCGGGTGATTGGGCGGGAAGTTCAGCGCCTCGAAGTTATGGTAGTCGTCCTCGATGTCGGGGCCGGTGGCCACCTCGAAGCCCATCTGGACGAAAATCCCGCAGATCTCGCGGATCCCCTGCGTGACCGGGTGCAGATGCCCGCGCGGGACCGGCCGGCCCGGCAGCGTCACGTCCAGCCGCTCCTCGGCGAGCCGCCGCTGCCGCTCGGCCTCGTCGAACGCCTCGCGCCGCCGCGTGATCAGGTCGCCCAGCTCGGTTTTCACCTCGTTGGCGACCATCCCCACCAGCTTGCGGTCCTCGGCGCCGAGTTGCCCCAGGGCCTTGAGCAGCCCGGAGAACTCGCTCTTCTTGCCGAGGTACTGCACGCGCAGCGCCTCCAGCGCCTGGGCGTCGGCGGCCGCCTCGATCTGGCGGCGCGCCTGCTCGCCCAGTTCGCGCAGTCGTTCGCGCAACGTCTCCACGCCGGTCGCAGCCATCATCAGGCGGCCTGTGCGAGTGAATTGCGGACCTGGCTGACGATGGCGCCGAACGCCTCGGCGTCGTTCATCGCCAGGTCGGCCAGCACCTTGCGGTCCAGCTCAATCCCCGCCAGCTTCATCCCGTGCATGAATTCGCTGTACTTCATGCCGTGGGCGCGCACCCCCGCGCTGATCCGCGCGATCCACAGCGCACGGAATTCGCGCTTGCGCACGCGCCGGTCGCGGTAGGCGTAGTTCATCCCCCGCTTGACCGTCTCCTTGGCATTCTTGAACAGCTTGGAACGACTCCCGTGCGCCCCTTTGGCCAATTTGAGAATCTTCTTGCGGCGGCGCCGCGTCGCGACGCTGTTTTTTACGCGAGGCATGAGTCTTACTCCGTTCTATGGTGCGGATGCGCGCCGGCGGCCCGCCGGCCGATCCGGTTCGCTTCCGCCGTCCCCCCCGGGGACTCTCAAAGTGGCTCTGGACGGTCCCGCCGCGCGGGCGGCGGGGCGGGCTGATCGCGGCCGTCACCGTCGGAGGCGTTGCTTCCCCCTAGATGTGCAGCAGCTTCTTCATCCGGCGCTCGTCGGCCTCATGCACCAGCGTCGTCTGGCGCAGGCGCCGTTTGCGCTTGGCGCTCTTCTTGGTCAGGATGTGGCCGTGGTTGCAGCGCTTGCGCTTGATGTGGCCGCCGCCCGTCGGCTTGAGGCGTTTCTTGACGCCACCCTTGGTCTTGATCTTCGGCATGATGCTGCTCTCTCTCCCCGTCTACGGTTGATGCCCGGGCGGCGCGTCCGCCGGTCGGCTCGTTCAATTCTCGGCCGCTTCGCCTTCCTCATGATCGCGCCGCGCGATCGCTTCCTTCCGCGGCGCCAGAATCATCGTCTGCATGCGCAGGCCGCTCTGGTTGCGCGTCGTGCTTTCGACGCTCGCCAGTTCCTTCAGCTCCTCCACCAGCCGGTCCATCACCTTCAGCCCGATCTCGTAGTGACGCATTTCGCGCGGCCGGTAGCGGATCGTGAACTTGACCTTGTTGCCCTTCTCCAGGAACTCGCGCGAATGATTCAGCTTGATCCCGAAATCGTGCGGGTCGATGTTCGGACGCAGCTTGACTTCCTTCGTGTCGACGCGCGCCGTCTTCTTGCGCGCCAGTTTCTGTTTGCGCTTCTGCTCATACAGATACTTCGTGAAGTCCATGATCCGGCAGACCGGCGGCTGGGCATCGGGCGCCACCTCGACCAGGTCGAGCGCCTTGGCCTGCGCCCGCTCCAGCGCCTTGTCGATCGGCATGATCCCCAGCTGCTTGCCCGCCTCGTCGATCAGGCGGACCTCCTTGACCCGGATCTCCTCATTGGTGCGCGTATTGGTCCTGATGGCGCCTACCTCCTTTTCACCCCGTCGCGGCGGGGAGTCACGTTCTCAATTGCTCGCGTGTTCGCTCGCTGCATCCCGTCGCGCATCCCCCGTGGCGGATGCGGCGGCTCAAAAACAAAACAGCCGCGACGGGAAATGCCTCACAATCCCGCCCCGGCCGCCTGGACCGTCCATGCCCGAATCCCGGCGCGTCGGCGCGCCGCGCGCTCGTGATTCCGGCCTGTGGGTGAAGACCAACGCAATGGTTCGCTTCGCCCTGGAACCCACCGCACAACTCCGTCGCCGGAGCGCTGGGGGTGAGAAGGCGGGATGCCTTCTGCTTGGTGCGCCCCCGCCGCCCAGCGGCCGCGGGAGCCATCGCCTGATCTTCCACCCGGGAATGTCAAGCGTAGCCTCTCCTTATATCCGACCGGCGTCCAGCGGTCAAGCAGGGAAAGTGCGCTTCGGGCGACTTGGTGCGAGTTGCTGATCTCCCCGCTCGTCCCACATCCCTTATCTTCACTCGAAAACTTATCCGCTAATCGCGAGATCACTTGAAACGGTGCTGTCGTCCCTACGGGACTCGGTCACGATGGGTATCCCGGTTCCCGCCACTGAAGGAGCAGGCTGAAGTCTGCCGTCCCCGATGGGACTGCCCTGCTGAAGGATCCGGCAAGGCCTGGATCGTTCACCCCCCATTTCATCCCTCGTTGCGAAGCGCAGATCCGTGAGCAACTCGTAATCGCCCCCAAAGGCCTTCTCCAAAATTCGGCTCTCGGCTCTCGGCCCTCGTCCTCGGCTCTCGACAAGGGCTTACCGTCGTTCGATAGCAATACCGATCCCGATACCGATCACGAGGGACGACCCCGATCGGGTTTATCCGGCAAACATTTCCGCCGCCTGCTCCACGTGATCCAGGATCGTCGCCCGGATCTTCTCCTGCGCGTGCCGGTCGTGGATCTTGTTGTATTCCAGGTCGGTCACGTAGAACACGTCCACCACGCCGTAGGCCTCCGTCGCGATGATCGAGCGGTGGATGTCGAGCCGGCTGGCGTTGAGCGCCCGTGTGATCCAGAACAGCAGCCCCGGGCGGTCGGTCGAGCGGATTTCGATCACCGTATGGTGCTGCGAGGAATCGTTGTCGAACCGGACGCTGGTGGGATAGACCGCCTTGGCCACCGCCTTGCGCCGCCGCCGCGTGCGATGCTTCGCGATCAGTTCGAAGATAGTCTTCCGTTCCTGCAGGACGTCGTCCAGGTCGTCGCGCAGCCGGTCCAGCCGCAGCCCTCCCGCCAGCGGCCGGTTGTCCAGGTCCGTCACCCGGAACTGATTGAGCGCATAGCCGTCGTTGGTCGAGAAGATCTCGGCCGACCAGATGCTGATCCCCTTGGCCGCCAGCGCGCCGCAGATGTTGCTGAACAGGCCGGGGGTGTCGTGGGCGGCGACCAGAATCTCGTTGTAGCCCCCTTCGGGCCGCGGGTCGAGCTCCCACGCCACGCGCTGTTCGCCCTGCAACTGCCGGCGGAGCAGGAAATGGCGCCCGATCTGGCGGGGCGACATGTTGCGAATATAGCGCTGGGACACATGCCCCAGAAACTCGTCCAGGTCCCGCTCCAGCTCCGGGTCGCCGGCGCGCCGCGCGCCCGCTTTCCTGGCCTGGCCATCGAGCAGCAGGGCCAGAATCTCGCGCTTCAGCCGGGGGAGTTCCGGCTGTGCGCCCCCGGCCGCGCGCCGCTCGCCGGCCAGCATCTCCGCCGTCCGCGCATAGCATTCGGCCAGCAGTTGCCCCTTCCAGTCGTTCCACGCATCGGGGCTGACCGCCCGCAGATCGCAGACGGTATGGACGTAGAGCATCTTGAGCCGCTCGAGCGAGCCGATCTCCTCGGCGAGCGCGCGCGCCACCGCCGGATCGGACAGATCGCGCCGCTGCGAGGCGTGCGTCAACTTCAGATGCGACAGCACGAGGAACCGCACCAGATCGGTATCGGCGCGCTTCAGGCCCATCCGGTCGCCGACCCGCTGCGCGATGTGCCCGCCGCGCAGCGCGTGACCCCGGCCGTACCCCTTGCCGATATCGTGCAGCAGCAGGGCCAGATTGAGCAGGTCCCAGCGCTTGATCGACGCGGCGACCTCGGCCACGTGATCCCCCGAGCCGCTCCCCATGCGCTGCAGCCGCTCGGCCTCCTCCAACGCCCGGAACGTGTGCTCATCGACGGTGTAGTGATGGTAATGATCGATGCGGACCATGTAGCGCAGGCGTTCGAACTCGGGCAGGAACTTCGCGAGCACACCGGTCTCATGCATGTCGGCCAGCGCGCGGTGGACGTTGAACGGGCCGCGCAGCAGGCGCATGAACGCCGCGTGATTCGCCGGGTCGAGCCGGAAGCCCGGCCCCAATCCCGCCGCCGCCCGCGTGATGCGGTCGAGCGTGCGGTCGCTCAGCCGGTAGCCCCATTTCGCCGCCCGCTCAAAGAGCTCCAGAATCCGCCGCGGCTCCTGTTCCAGATAATCCTGGTGCGCGTCGTCGATGAACAGGACGTTGTCCTGGACGAAATGATACCGGTCCAGCCGCCGCCGCTTGAGCGAGCCGACCACGCCGTCCCACACCGAACGGTCGCTGTGCAGCAGCACCCGGACGGCGCGGTGCGTCAGGCGCTCGACGGTGCGCGCATGACGGTAGTAATCGGCCATGAAAACTTCTTCGGCCGAGCGGATGTCGGTCGACTGGTAGCCCAGCCGCTCGGCAATCAGCGGCTGGCAGGTAAAGATCAACTGATCGGTCTTGCTCTCGGCGGTAATATGAATTTCATTGCGGATGACGCGGAGCATCGTCAGCGCCTCGCGCAGGCGCTTGAAGTCCTCCTCGGTGAAGCGCGCCAGCGCGATGAGCTGACGCAGCTTGAGCGACCCGGTCAGCGCGAACAGGATCCACATCACCGTATGCGCATCGCGCAGTCCGCCGTTGCCCTCCTTCAGGTTCGGCTCCAGCATGTAGACCGTCGACTCGTATTTGCGGCGGCGTTCGAGCATCTGCTGATGGACCGAGCGGATGAACCAGCGCCGCCAGCGCCCCTGCAGCGCCGCCGCCAGCGCCGCCATGAACTCGTTGAACAGCGGCCGATGCCCCGCCAGCAGACGGCTTTCGGTCATCGCCGTGGCCGAATCCAGGTCGCTGCCCAGCGCGGCCAGGCAGTCCGCCTGCGTCCGCGTGGCGTAGCCCAGGTTCAGCTTCAGATCGATCAGTGTCAGCATCAGGCTTTTGACGAACCGTTCGTTGTCGCCGGTGTGCTCGGCCATCAGCACCATCAGATCGATGTCGGAGCGCAACATCAGCGTGCGGCGGCCGTAGCCGCCGATCGCCAGCACCGCCACGCGCGGGGGCATCAGCCCCGTCTCCTCGCTCCACTGGCGGCAGGCATGCTGGTAGGCCGCCTGGATCAGCCGATCATGGGCCCGCGTAAACGCCTGAATGATCGCCATCGAGCGATGCAGATGGTTGTTGGCCACGAGCCAGCGCTGCAAGTCCTGCAGGAACTGGCGGCCCTGTTTCAGAAAATGCTCGTGCGAGTCTTCGGCCGACAGATAGTCGCCGACGACCGGCGGGGTGGGCTGCGGGGTGCGTCGCGGGCGCGGTTCCATCCGCGTGCTCATTTGACGAGGCCGTATTTTTCGATCTTGCGGTAAAGCGTCGCCGGCGAAATCTCCAGCCGCCGCGCCACCTCCTGCACGTTGCCGCCGCACAGATCCAGCGCCGACTGGATCTGGTCGCGCTCAACCTGCCAGAACGGGCGGATCGATTCGGAGGTCAGCGTCGCGCGCTCGCCCCCCGCCGGGGCGGCTTGCCCCGGCTCCACCGGCGCCGGCCGCGCTTCCAGAATCCGCGCCGGCAGCATCGACGCCGTCACGCGCTCCCCCTCATTCAACACGACCAGTTGCTCGACGACGTTGCGCAGCTCGCGCACATTGCCGGGCCAACCATAGCGTTCAAGCGCCGCCAGCGCCTCCAGGTCGAAGCCCTGAAACCGCCGGCCGTACGCCTTGGAGAACTCCAGCAGGTATTTGTTGGCGATCTGGCCGATATCCTCGCGCCGCTCGCGCAGCGGCGGCAGGTTGATCGGCACCACGTTGAGCCGGTAATACAGATCCTCGCGGAACCGCCCCGCCCGCACCGCCTCGGCCGGATTCTGGTTTGTCGCCGTCAGAATCCGCACATCGACCTGAACCGGCTCGGTGCCGCCGACGCGGTAGAACTGCTGTTCCTGGATCAGCCGCAGCAGCTTGGCCTGCAGTCCCAGGTCCATCTCGCAGATCTCGTCCAGAAAGAGCGTCCCCTTGTCGGCCCGCTCGAAACACCCCTTGTAGCGTTCGGTCGCGCCCGTGAATGAGCCCTTCTCATGGCCGAACAGCTCGTTTTCCAGCAGGTCGCGGGGGATCGCCGCGCAGTTGATCGCGACGAACTCCCGGCCGGCGCGCGAGGAGAGGTTGTGCAGCCCGCGCGCGACCAGTTCCTTGCCGGTGCCGCTCTCGCCGGTCACCATCACCGTCGCCGTCGTCGCCGCCACGGTCTCGATCATGTTGTAGATTTCCAGCATGGCCGGGCTGGTGCCGACCATCGACTGGAATTCGCGCGGCGGCTCCAGTTGCCGGCGCAGCGTCCGCACCTCGCGGCGCAGCAGATACTGCTCCACCGCGTTGCGGATGATCGTGTTCAGCTTGTCCAGATCGATGGGTTTGGGGAGAAATTCATACGCCCCCAGCTTGATCGCCTGCACCGCCCGGTCGATCGTGCCGTAGGCCGTGATCATGATCACGGGCAGCTCGGGATGGATTTTGCGCGCCTGCTCGAGCAGGTCCAGGCCGCTGGCGTCGGGCAGCATCAGATCGAGCAGGATCGTCGCGTATTCCCGTTCGCCGATCATGCGCTGGAAATCGGCGCCCGAGGCCCCGACGACCACGTCGTAGCCCAATCCGCGGATGTTGTACTCAAAAAACCGCAGCAGATTGGTTTCGTCGTCGATGACCAGAATCGTCGGCTTGCTCACCCTCGTCCATTCCTTCCACCCGACATCGGCGCCAAGTCCACCTTAACATAACCGGCGGGCGTCCGCCCATCCGCTCCATGGAAGAGACGGAGGAGGGGGCTGAGGCCAATGGCCCGATCCAGCCGGGCGGTTCAGGATTCGCGCCAGGCGTTGCCTTCCCCGTGGAGCGCCTCGCTCATCGCGCGCGCGGCCTGCCCCAGGATGACGCTGTCGAGCGAGACGCCGATGAAATCGTAACCATCGGGGATCAGCCTGAGCGCCGTTTTCACGTCCATGCAGAAAATGCCGACCGGCATCCCCTTGGCCTTGCAGGCCTTGCGCGCCATGTCGATCGCCTGCTGCACTTCCTCGTGCTTGACGTCGCCCAGCCGGTTGAAGCTGCCCGACAGATCGTACGGCCCGATCAGAATTGCCGAGATCCCCTCGACCTCCAGAATCGATTCGATATTCGCCACCGCCTCATGGTGCTCGCACTGGATGATCAGGTCGATGGAGTCGTACGAGGCGTCCACGTATTCCCGGAACTTCATGCCGTAGCCGTGTGCCCGGCTGACCCCGATGCTGCGCTTGCCCAACGGCGGGTAACGGCACGCATCGACCGCCTTCCGGGCGGCCTCCGCGCTGTTCACCATCGGCACCAGCACGCCGTCGCACCCGGTGTCGAGCACCCGCTTGAACCAGGCCGAATCGTTTTCCGGGATGCGCACGATGGCCGGACACCGCGCGCCGATCGCCATGATCAGCCGCTGGGTGTCGCTGCAGCTCAGCGCGGAGTGCTCCATGTCGATCCAGAACCAGTCGAAGCCGCAATGCGACATGATTTCGGCCACTTCCGGACTGTCGAGGCTCAGGATCGTCCCGACCTGGCAGCGTCCCGGCTGCAATCGCGACGTCAGGTTGCGCCCCGGCGCGGGCTTCGGTTCAGGCATGGCTGGGCTCCTTGGCGGGCAGGCGGATGGGCAAGCCCGACCGCGACGGGCGCCGGCCCGGGCTCCGGTCTTTTACCAAGCAAGTCGAGGGGGAACAATGAAAATCGCAGAAGCGGAGCGAAGGCTTGCGAACGGGTCGGCAGCGGCGCGGTGGCAGCGACCCGGCCGAGCGGAAAATCCGTCGGATTTGTCGAGTTTTATCGCCCGGCGCCCGGCGCCCGGCGCCCGGCGCGCGACACGCCGGGGCGCGGGTCATCACCCCTGCGCATTATCCTCCGGCGTCGGGCGCGGCTCTTCTTCGGGCCCTGCCGCGGGCGGGGCGCCGGCGGACCCCGGAGCCTCCGGCAGCCCATCGGCCAACTGATTCTCATTTTCTTCGGGCGCGCGATCAACCCGCTGCGCCCGCTCGATCGGCACCTCGGGCGCTTCCTCCCGCGGCTGCGGACTCTCCGGCTCGGAGGGCAGATCGTCCAGCAGGTTGATGTCCTCGAGCAGCTCGCCCATCGGGTTGATGCTCTCCTCGCGCCCGGACCGTTTCAGGTAGGACTGGATGACCTTTTTCTCCTGCTCCTTCATCATCTGGCGCCGGCTGAGCGAGATCTTGCCCGTGCCGCTGTCGATCTTCACGATCTTGGTCCGGATCGTGTCGCCGACCTTGATGTGATCGGCAACTTTCTCCACGCGATCGCGATCGATCTGCGAGACGTGCAGGAAACCGTCGACGCCATCGGCCAGCCGCACGAACGCGCCAAACTCGGTGATCCCCGTCACTTCACCCTCGACAATGTCGCCCACCTTGTGGCGCGCCTTGAACAGCGCCAGCGGGCTTTCACTCAGTTGTTTGACGCCGAGCGAAATCCGCCGCCGTTCGCGGTCGATGTCGAGCACCACGGCCTCGATCTCCTCGCCCCGGTGCACGACATCCTTGGGCTGACTGACCCGCTTGTCCCACGAGAAATCCGAAACGTGAATCATCCCCTCGATGCCGGGCTCCAGCTCGACGAACGCGCCATACTTGGTCAGCCCCGTCACTGGGCCCTTGATGTGCGTCCCCCTGGGGAAGCGCTCGACCACGTCCTCCCACGGGTCGCGCGTCATCTGCTTCAGCCCGAGTGAAATCCGCCGGCCTTCGCGGTCGACGTTGAGCACCTGCGCGGAGACTTCCTGGCCCGCCTGGACGTAGTCGCCCGGCTTGTGGCCGGCCGCGTCCCACGCCATGTCCGAGATATGGATCATCCCGTCCAGGCCTTCCTCCAGCCGGACGAAGGCGCCGTAATTGGTCAGCGAGACGACCGTGCCCCGGATCTCGCTCCCCGCCGGATATTTCGCCACCGCCGTTTCCCACGGATCGGCCATCGCCAGCCGCCGCGACAGCGTGATCTTGCCCGTCTCCTGGTCGATCTCGATCACCTTGACGCGGATCGTGTCGCCGACGTTGAAGTAGTCCTCGGGCCGGGCGTTGCGTTGCCAGGAAACTTCACTGCGGGGAATCAGCCCGTCGACGCCGCCCAGATCGACGAACACGCCGAAATCGACGATCCGCTTGACGACGACATCGACTTCGCTGCCGACTTCCAACCGGCTCATCGCCTGCTGGCGCATCTGCTCGCGCTCGCGCTCCAGCAGCCGGCGCCGCGAAACGATAATCCGCCGTTTCTCGGGGACATGCTCGATCACCAGCGCTTCCAGTTCGCGGCCGATCCATTCCTCGAAATTCTCCACCCGCCGCAGATCGATCTGCGAGGCCGGCAGGAACGCCGTCGTCCCGATGTCGAGAATCAGCCCCCCCTTCACCGTCCGGGTCACGGTCCCCTTGATCGGGCGGCCCTGCTCCAGCGCGGCGTTGACTTCCTCCAGCGCCTTGCGCCGGCGCGCTTCCTGATACGACAGGTTGACCAGCCCCGATTCGGCGTCGTAGCCCTTGACGACGACTTCGATTTCTTGACCCAGTTGCACGTCGGGGACGTTGCCCCGCAGCGGGAACTCGCGAATGTGGATGATCCCCTCGGACTTCTCGCCGATGTCCACCAGGACGTGATCCGATTTGATCGCGACGACCGGAACGGTCAACAGTTGCCCCTGGCTCAGCGCCCCGGTCATCTGATCGAGGTACTGATCGATCATCGCGTCCATCTCTTCACTGGCCGCCGCCGGCACCTCGTCCGGGTCCAGGTAGTCGTCCTCCTCCTCGGCGAACAGGGCGGATCCTCCCATCGAGGCGGGCATCTCCTCGTCGTCGGGGGCCGCCGGATGCGGTTTCTGATTCCAATTCGAAGGGATCTTTTCGTCGGCTTCGCGGGTGTGCTCCGCCATGCGTACGGCACCTCACCTCGATCAGGTTACGCGGTCGCGGAACCGGCCCCTTGTCACGTCCTGCGAGCTTCCATTTTCAGGAGTTAGCTCAGCGGCAGATCGGCAAATCATGACCGTTCGCGGTTTGCAGCAATTTTCCCACAGAGGCCGGTACGTGTCAATCCCCATTGACCGCCGGCGCCGCGGCCGCAAGCCGTTTATTGAACCCCCATTTCCCCCGTTGCGCAATAACGAATCCGCCTCCCCGACCGGCCCCCGGCTACTTTGCCTCCCGCTCCCGATTGGACTCTGGTCCTCGCTTCGTACGAGAATGAATGTTCGAGAAGGGACATCAAGGACGGAAGAGACGGATAGAGGCGATGAGCCAGCCGTCCCGACGCTAGCGGCCCTGAAGCCGGAGCGCCTCGCGCCGGAGCTCGGGATCCTCCATCCGGGCGATCCGCTCCAGGGTCTGGCGCGCCTCGGCCCGCTCGCTCGGCGAAAGCTCCGCCGCGATGCGCAGCGCCGCGGTGGCCGCCTGCGTCGCCGTCGCCGGATCGTCCAGCCACTGCGCCGTCCGTCGCAGCGCCGCCAGGTCCTTCACCTGCTGCATGCTCGCCAAAATCTGGTGGCGCTCCTCGGCACGCCACGCGATCCGCATTCCTTCGTCGTACCACGCCAGTTTGCTCGCCGCGGGCAGCCGGGGATCCCGGTCGACGAGCCGCACCGCCCCGCGCAGCGCGATCAGGCGCAGCCGCTCCTCGTCCTCGCCGCGCGCAACCGCCAGCAGATCGGGCGTCGGCCGGGCATCGGGCCACTCCGCCAGCGCCCGGGTGGCCGCCTCGCGCACCGCCGGGTCCGGATCGATCAGCGCGCCCCGCACCGCCGACAGCGCGGCGTCGCCTCCCTCCCGCGCCAGCAGGCCCAGGATCGTCCCCTTTTCCCCTGGCTGCGTGGCGCGGGCCAGTTCGTCCAACAGCACCACGGTTCGCCGCTCGGGGTCGGGCTCCGTCTGGAGCCGCGCGCTCAGCGTCTGTTCCAGATCCGGCTGCGTGATCGGAATCTCGGTCGCGCCGGCCTGATCGACCAGGGCGATGGCCGTCTCGCCGTGCAGTCGCGACGCCGCATGGGCCGCGGCCTGGCGCACCGCCGGGTCGGGGTCGCGCTGGGAGCGCTCGACGCACGCCAGCGCCAGCCGGTCGCCCCGTGCCGCCAACAGGTGCAGGATCGTGGCGCGCAACTCCGCCTCCTCCAGGTTGTTCACGATCTCGACCCAGTAGCGCGTCACATCCTGGCCGGGCATCCGCGCGGCGATTTCAAGCGCCGCGGCGCGCAGATCCGGATCGCGGCTCTGGAGCGCCGCGCCGATCTGGTCCAGCGCGTCGGGGCCCTGCAGATCGGCCAGCACGCGCAGCGCGCCGGCGGCCGCCTGCCCGCGCTGGTCCAGATACGCCCGGCGGAAGAACTCGCGCGACAGGTTGATCCCCGCCTCCGGATCGTCCCGGCCGATGCGATCGATGAAAATCACGTAGCGGTTCTCGGCCTGCAGGCGCGTGGCGGGCGTGGCGCGCGCCAGCGCGTGCAGCAGCCGCGACCCATCGGCCGGGTCGCCCGCCGCGGCGATCGCATCGAGCGCCGCTTCCCGGATTTCAATGTTCGTTGACTCCGCATCCTGGCGAAATTCGCGCAGCAGCGACCGATCGCCCAGCCGTCCCAGCGCCCGCAACAGCGTCGCGCGCCGCGACCCATGGCTCCGCCGATACGCCGTCTGGAGCGTCTCGAGCCGCTCATGCTCGCCGATGAGCCCCTCCTCCATCTCCAGCAGGGCGACGATGGCCGGTTCCGCCAGCTCCCCGTCCTGCAGGGCGCGGGCGAGCACATCGACCGCTTCCCTGCCCCCGAGGAAACGCAACTGGCCGACCAGGAATTCGCGCGTCACGCGGGACACGCGGCCATCGGCCACCGCGTCGCCGATGGCGCCGGCCAGTTGTGCCCGACGGAGCGCCGGCGCCGGCGGCCGCGCCAGCAGCACCAGCGCATGGATCGCCGACCGCGGCCGGCGGTCCTGGTTCACATCCCCAATGACGATGTAGTCGATCAGTTCGCGGATCTGTTCGGTCCGCAGCGCGGCCAGCCGCTGCTCCAGCTCCGGCGCGATGCGCAGGTCCACCCGCTGCTGGACATCGGCCTCGGGCAACTGCAACAGCACCGCGCGCACCGGCTCCGACAGCGTCGGATAATGGGTCGGTTCCTCCAGACGGGCGCAACTGAGCAGAACCAGCGGGACCACGAACAGGAAGAGCGGGAAGAACGGGAGTCGCATCGAGAGGTTCATCCGGGTTGTCGCTCAGGGGTGCTCCGAGGGCTCGGACTGGCCCGGCACGGGGTCCGCGTCGGCGTCAAGGTCACCCAACACAAATTGGATGCCATCCAGATAAAACTGAACGACCGCCGGATGCCAGAAAATTACCCGGCGATGACCCAACGAGCCATAGAATACACGACCCGCGCCGTAATTCCGAATCCAACTGATGGGAAAATCAAGATCGTCCCGGTTGATGCCGGGCCGGGTCATGTCGGTCCGCGCCGGGTCCAGCGCGAGGAGCACGCGCACCTTCCCGCGCGAGTAGGGCTCGCGGAACTGATAGATCTCGTCGGCGATCGTGAAGTCCCCCGCGAACGCCGCCGTCAGCGGATGGTCCGGCTCGACCACCGTGACCCCGACCTCCTCGTTCCACGGATGGCCGGCGAAGTAACCGCCGATCATCTCGCCGTATTCCGGCCATTCGTAGAGCGTGTCGGTGGCGGCGTGAATGCCAGCCAGACCGCCCCCCCGCGCCACGAACTGTGCCAGGCTGGTGCGATAGCGCGCCGCGGTCCGGTCGGCTGCGGCGCGCGCGGCATCGTCCAGCTCCGCATAGTTCCCCGGCCGGAAAATCTCGCCGGTCGTGTTGTTCATCAGCACGGCGTCGAATCGGCTCAGGGAATCCGGCTCGAACACCGCCGGATCGTCGGTCACGACCGCCGCGAACGCGCCGGTGCGCGCGCCCAGATGGGCGAAGAGCTGCGCCCCGTGAGGGATTGCGTCATGGTAAAAGCCGGCCGCGCGCGAAAACACGAGCAAGCGCCGCGGCCGCCGTGGTTCGGCCCGCGGCGCCGCCGGAATCGCCGCCAGGATCTGGTTCAGCTCCTCCGGCGAAATATTGTATTTCACGTCCAGTTCCACGGCGGGCGGCGCGGCCGGCAGAAGCGTCGCGGATGTCCCGGCATCCTCACCCGCCTCAACGCTCGCCGCTCCCAATACCGCCAGCAACACGAATGGAAACCAGCGTTCCGGCCAAGCCATCGGCCCGTCCTCCCCCGGTCACACTCCCTCGATCGAGAGCACGTCCCTCGTCCTCGTCCTCGCGATGGCTCCCGGGACGGATAGCGATATCGATACCGATCCCGATTCTGAACCTGCCTGTTCTGCCTTGCGCCCCGCCGCGTCAGGTTTTCGGGGTCAGTTTTCGTTGACCGGCTCACCTTCCGCGGTCGGCTCCGCGGCGGCCGGCGCCGGCACGAACTCACCCGTCGCCTCGTCCAGCATCTCGATTTTGGCCGTCTTGCGCAGCTCAAGCGCCGTCAAGGGGACGTTGATCATGATGTTCTGCTGCAGTTGATGTCGCGCCAGCGCATCGCGATGTTCCTCGAACGAGGCGGGCGCCGCCTCGCGGTGCTCCTCGAGCTGGATGATGTGGAAGCCGTATTCCGACTCCAGCACCTCGGACAGTTCGCCCGGCTTGAGCGCCCACGCGGCGTCATCCAGCGGCGGCGGCAACTCGCCGCGCGCGTGGAACGGGAATTCTCCGCCTTCGCCCGCCGCCGGCATCGGCGTCGACAGCTCGTCGAAGACCTTAACGAAATCCTCCCCCGCCTTCAGCCGTTTGAACGCCTCATCCGCCCGCTGGCGGGCCGTCTGCTTGCGTTCCTCGGTCGGCGTCGTGCCGTCATCCGTGAAGGCCACGAAGATCTGGCGCGTCTGGATCTGTTCGGGCCGGTTCAATTGGTCGGCCACCTGGTCGAACAACTGGCGCAACTCCTCCTCGCTGGGATCCTGATCGCCCATATGCTCCTCGACCAGCGCCTGCACCGCCAGGTCCTGGCGGACCTCCTGGCGCAGATCCTCGCGGGTCTTCCCGGCCTGCTCCAGCATGTCATCGATCTGCATGCCCGACGCCGCCACTTCCTGCTCGAACTGGCTCAGCCGCGCATCCACTTCCACATCCGGGATCGTCGGCGACTTCTGCTCCAGCGCCTGCGTGAACAGGGCCTGGCCGATCAGGCGCTCGCGCGCCTGGCGCTCCAGCTCGGCCTGCGCCTCCTCCATCGTCGGCGGCTCCTGCTGCACCATCGGCGGGCTGGGCTGCGCGCGCATCTGCTGGAGGACTCGATTGAACTGCGCCGCCGTGATCTCCTGACCGTTCACCTTCAACACCACCTTGGACGCCTCGGCCGGCGCGGCCGCCGCCGGCGGCTGGGGCGCTTCCTGCGCCGGTTGCGCCGTCAACACCGGGCTCCAGAGCGCCAGGCCGAGCGCCAGCGCCGCCGTCTTCATCAGGCTGTTCATGGGAGTGATCGCTTTCGTGGATTGTCGCGGGTTCATGTGGAATCCGAAGCCGCATCATCCTCCAACAAGCGCATGACATGCCAATGAATTCCCAAAACGGGGATCATCGCGTCGCCGCGCCGCGGGCGCCGCGCGAGGCTCAATCCCCCCGCACGGCGAGCAGCCGGTCCAGATAAATCGAGACCGCCGAGCGGACCGACAGGTGGTTGTACGCCGTCGGCCCCTGGATCGGCTCCAGGATCAGATCAGCTTCCTCGAGGATCTGCGGATGCAGGCCCGAACCGGTGCCGAAGATCAGGCAGACCGGTTGGTCCGGCTCGTCGCGCAGGCGGCGGCGCAGCGTCGCGCAACTGATCGTGTTGCCGTAGCGCCGGGCGGAAGTCGCCACCCAGGTCGCGGCGCGGCCGAAGTCGCGCTCAATCGCCTCGCCCACGGCCGCCAGGTCCGGCGCGATCTCCACGGCCGTCAGCGCTTCCTTGCGCGTCGGGTTATACTCCGCCCCCGAGCCCTCCAGCCAATGGTGCACAATCCGCCGGACGAACTGCTGCTGCAATTCCACCGGCGTTACCAGGTAGTAACGGGCGACGCCGAATGTCGTCGACGCGCGCGCGATGTCGTGGATGTCGAAATTCGTCACCGAGGTCGTCACCACCCGCCCTTCCTTGTTGATCGTCGGGTAGTGCACCAGCGCAACCATCAGCATGGGGCGTCCCCCTTCGGCGGCCAGAGTCCCTGTTGGGCCAGCCAGCGCCGTTCCTCGTCGGTCAGCGCCGCGCGCGCGAGCAGGTCGGGCCGCCGCCGGGCGGTGCGCTCCAGTTGCCGTTGCCGCCGCCACGCCTCGATCCGCGCATGATGCCCCGACAGCAGGACCGGCGGGACCGCCAGCCCCTCCACCGTTTCGGGCCGCGTGTAGTGCGGGAAATCGAGCAGCCCATCCTCGAACGAATCGCGCTCGGCCGAGCTCGGATTGCCCAGCACCCCCTCCACGTGGCGGGCCATCGCGTTGATGACCACCAGCGCGGGCAACTCGCCGCCCGTCAGGACGTAGTCGCCAATCGAAATCTCCCGGTCGACTTCCAGCTCGATCACCCGCTCATCGATCCCCTCGTAGTTGCCGCACAGCAGGATGATCCCCGCGAGCGACGCCAGCTCGCGGACCAGCGGCTGCGTCAGGCGTTCGCCCTGGGGCGACAGGTGGATGACCGGCGGGCGGAGAACCGACTCCGCTTCGGCGGCGCCGCGCACCCCGCGGATCGCGCGCAGCAGCGGTTCGGCCAGCATCACCATCCCGCCCCCGCCGCCGTAGGGCGCGTCGTCGGTGCAGCGGTGCTTGTCGGTCGTCCAGTCGCGCGGGTTGTGCAGGTGAACGGCGAGGCGTCCGGCCGCGACCGCCCGGCCGACGACGCTCGTCCGCAGCGGCTCGCCGAAGAACTCGGGAAAGAGGGTGATCACGTCAATCCGCATGGCACGTCACCGACCGCAGCTTAGCGCGATCCCCCGGCGGCTTGTCCAAGAATTCGTCAAAGAAAAGACCGCCCCGACGCAATGGGGCGGTCCAGTGACAGCAGCGCCAGCCGTGCCGGAGATCAGCGCGAGCGGATGCCCGTGCCCTCGGCGCGGTCGACGTAAATCCCGAGGATGCCGAACGGGAAGCCGGTGAAGACACTGGCGGCCGGCGTCACGTTGATCATCGCGTCGGCGCCGTCGCCGGCCGCGGTCTGAGCCACGTCGCCGAGGAGTTCCTCGTTGCTGCGCATGGGGAAAATTTCAAACAGCTTGGTCAGGAACGGAATCCCCACGGCGATGCCCACGTCCATGCCGGTGTAATGACCGGTGGCCGTGTAATTCTCGAACGTGCCGTCCCCCGTGGTGACGTTGCTCATCCCGCTTCGGCTGGCGACCGCGGCCAGGTCGGTGCCGCCGGGCCACGAGACGCAGCCGGTCAGGGCGAGGCCGGCCGCCAGGGCCAGCGACAGGACGCACAATGGGCGCATAGTCCGCGCTCCTTCTGTGGAGAATTGCCAAGCGCCGCAAGGCTGTCGACCGACCGCAAGCGAATTCCTCAGGGGAATGCCGGCCGGCCGGCCCACGAACGACGCTAAGTTGCCCGCAAATAGTCCACTTAAACCCCTCCAAGACGCAAGCATTGTTCGCGGCGCCAACCGAGGTTCGCCGCCGTTCGCCCCGCCTCAATCCCCCTCCAGGACATCGCCCACGACGGCGGCCAACTGCTCCCGGCCCAACGCCCCCAGCCGCCGAATCTGAAACGGTTCCGCCGACACGTCCAGCACCGTGGAGGGGAGCGACTCAGCCAGCGGACCGGCGTCCAGGATGGCACTCAGTTCGTCGCCGAAATAGTCCTCCACTTCATCGGCGGAGCGCGCCTCGGCCGCGCCCGAGGGGTTGGCCGACGTGCAGGCGATCGGCCGCGCCAGCGCCTGGATGATCGTCAGCGGCGTGGAGTGGTCCGGCAGCCGCACGCCGATCGTCGGCCCCGGACTGATATGCGTGAAGTTCCCCTCGCGCTTCTGCAGAATCAGCGTCAACGGACCGGGCCAGAAGGCCTCCATCAGCCGGCGCACCGCCACCGTCAGGTTGCGGGCGACCTGACCGAGCAACTTGGGGGAGTCCACCATCAGGACGATCGGTTTTTCGCGGCCGCGGCCCTTGAGTTCGAACAGGCGCTCCACCGCCGCGGGGTTGGTGGCATCCACCGCCAGGCCATAGACCGTGTCGGTGGGGAGCGCCACGACACCCCCCTCGAGGAGACAATCGACGACTTCCTCAATCACGTCGAGCTCGGGCGACTCCGGCTCGATCGCGATCCGCCCCAGCCGGCGCGGGGGGGGCGGCGCCGGCGGCGGTTCCTCTTCCCGCGAAGGGCGGTGCGCCCCGCCCACCACCGAACCCTTCAACGGCCGGTTCCAATCGACCGGCCGGATTTCAACGCGCTCTTCGCCCTCTTCAGCCGGCTCCTCCGGATGCGGCCGCGCCGTGCGCCAGCCCCGCTTCCAGGCCTCGTCCTCGTCTTCGGCCGAAGCGTCCTCGTCCCACGGCTCGGCGCGCGGCGACGCGGGCGCGGCCGGCTCGAGCGGCGGCGCGGACGGGCGGGGTCCGGCGGCCGCGTCCTCACCAAGCCGGCGCGCCAGCGCGGGGTCCGCGACGGCGGCAATGCGCGCCGCCATCAGCGCGGCCGGCACCGGTTCGCGCACCCACGCCGCCTGACTGCCGGCGGGGGCAGCTCCCGGCGGACCGATGGCGACGACCGGCAGCCGGCACGCGGCGGCGAGCACGTCGGGCAGCCAGCCCAGGCGCTCCCCGCCGGCCAGGACGACGCAGCGGCCTTCCTCCTCGGCCTGGCGCGCCAGGTCCATGGCCAGCCGCGGATCGGCGGCGGCCGGAACGAGCGCCACGTCGAAGCCGCATTCCAGCTCGCGCAGGCGGTCCAGCCCGGACCGGACCGCATCGCGCTCGGCCGCGTCGGCCAGCACCACCACGATCGGAGCTCTCGCAGCGCCCATGAGTCCCGGCTCCTTTCCCCGGCGTGATTCCGCTCTACCGCATCACACCCCCCGCCGCCGCGGCATTCAAGCGAAAACACGGCCCGCGGGCTAATACGATCTTCAGGCTCGCTTCCGGCACAGCAGCACCATGTGCGGGTAGGGCAGAATATCATCGATCAACTCGCGCCGCGTCACCTCGAATCCGCAATACTCCAGCATCCGCTGCAGCTTGAGCGACGACTGGTAGCTCACGGCGTCGACCGGGCCCATCAGCTTGTCCAGCAGCCACGTGAACGCCACCTTCAGCCGGTTGCCGGTGTCGATGTCCTTGATCACCAGCAGGCCGTCGTCCTCCAGCAGCCGGTGGCATTTGCGCAGCAGCCGGTATTTGGAGACGACGGGGATGTGGTGCAGGATGTCGAGCATGTAAATCACCTTGAAATGGCGGACCTCCGGGTCGAGCCGGCGCACGTCGCCGACGCGGAACCGGACATTGTCCACGCGCAGGCGGCGGCTGACGGCGAGCGCCTCGGCGATCCGGCGGCGGTTGTAGTCGACGCCATGGATCGTCAGGCCGGGGTGCCGCGTCGCATTGTAGATCGCGAACAGGCCGAATCCGCAGCCGACGTCGAGCACATGCCCGCTGGTGAACTGGCGCAGCGGCTCGGAGAATTTCTCCAGGATATTGATCCGGATAATGATGAACCGGACCAGGCAATAGAATTTGATCACCGGGTTGTGATACGCGAGGATGATGCGCCGTTTTCTCACGACCCGGTCTCCACGGAAGCTGTCCGCCGGTGTGACTCGCGCTCATTGTGCGTCCCCGCCGCCGTTATGCAACGCTCTTTTGCGGCCGCGGCGCGGCGCGCCGGCGGGTCAGACGATGCGCCATTGGCGCAGGATCTCGTAGAGCACCACGCCGTAGGCCGTCGCGACGTTGAGCGTGTTCTTGTGGCCCAGCATCGGGATCCGCACGGCGGCGTCGCAGCAGCCGAGTACGTCGGGCCGGATGCCGCGCACCTCGTGGCCGAAGACCAGCGCCACCGGCCGCGGCCAGTCGAACCGCGTGTGCGCCGCCGCGCCGGGCTGCGTCTCAATCGCCACCAGCATGATCCCCCGCGCCCGCAACGCGCGGCAGGCCGCCACGGGATCGGGCTCGTGGCTCCAGGGGACATGCTGCTCCGCGCCGAGCGAGGTGCGCAGCAGCCGGGGATGCGGCGGGACCGGCGTCATCCCGCAGAGGTGGAGCGCGGCGATCCGGCCGGCGTCCGACGTGCGGAAGATCGATCCGACGTTGAACGCGCTGCGCAGGTTGTCCAGCACCGCGTGGATCGGCAGCCGGTCTTCGCGCGGCCCTGCTTGCCCGTTGTCCATCGAACGCCTCGCTTTCACATCGTATCGCAGGCACCCCGCCGCTCCGCCGCTCGCGAGACGGCGGGCTTGAAGCCCCCCGCCAATTCGGGCATAACACCGGCGGGGGGCGTGGCGCAATCCGCGGCGGGGTGACAGCGACGGCATGCCGGTCAAAATCGAACTGCTCGACGACGAGACGCTCGGCGTGTCGTTTCCCTACGAGCGCGGCACCGTCGCCTCGATCAAGCGCCTGCAGAACCGGCGCTGGAACAGCCGCGACAGCCGCTGGGAGGTTCATCTGTCGCACCTGGCCGAGTTGCTCCCGCTGCTCGGGCTGAAGCCGGGGGACGTCAGCGAGGAGATTCGCGGCCGCTTCCGGCGGGACTGGCAGCGGGTGAGCGCCGCGGTCGAGCTCGGGCCCGTCCACGGGCGCATCGCCGGCAGCGGCCTGCCGCTGCGCGCGATCGATGAGGCCACTTCCTTTCCCATCGCCGGCCACCAGTATTCCCCCCGATTCAAACAGGGCCGCTGGGACGGCCGCAAGCACCTGTTCGACATCCGCCGCGGGACATTTCCCACGGGGCTGTGGTCCCGCGTCCGCGGCTGCCTGGAGGCCCACGGTGTCCAATATACCCTGGCGGGCGCGCCGCGCGCCGAACCGGGCGCCCCCCTCGCCTGCCCCGGCGCCCCGACGCCGCTGCGCGAATACCAGCAACGGGCGCTCGAACGCGCGCTGGCGGGGGGGCGCGGGATCATCCAGATCGCCACCGGCGGCGGCAAGACGCTGCTGGCCGCGCACCTCATCCGCCGCATCGGGCGGCCCGCCTTCTTCTTCGTCCACACGCTCGACCTGCTGCACCAGACGCGCCACGTGCTGGAGCGCGAACTGGGCGTTGAGATCGGCATCCTGGGCGACGGCCAGGCCAACCTGCGCCCGGTGACGGTGGCGACGATCCAGACGGCGACGCGCGCCTTCGAGGGGCGGGCGGCGCCGCGCCGGCGCCGCGCGGCGCCCGACGACGAAGAGGCCCGCCCCGAGGAACGGGAGCTGCAGGTCGACGAGGCGACGCGCCAGCAGATCCGCGACGCCCTCGAACGCGCCGAAGTCGCCATTTTCGACGAGTGCCACCACGTTCCGGCGGCGACGTTTTACACGCTGGCGATGCGCACCGGGCGCGCCGCGTGGCGCTTCGGCCTTTCGGCCACCCCCTGGCGCGACGACGACAGCGACATGCTGCTGGAGGCCGCGCTGGGCGAGCGGCTCGCCGTCGTCAACTGCTCGGAGCTGATCGAGCAGGGGTATCTCGTCGCGCCGCGGATCCACATGACGCCGGTCGGGGGGGTGCGCGCGGCCCCCGGCGCACGCGTCGAGTACCAGGAGTGGTATCGGCGGGCCATCGTGGAAAACCAGCAACGCAATCGCGTGATCGCGGCTCGGGCCCGCCAGTGGGTGGCCGACGGGCGGTCGGTGCTGGTGCTGGTCGGTCAGATCGCGCATGGTGAAATCCTGTGCCAGTTGCTGCCGGAGGCTCAATTCATCCACGGATTGCTGGAAGGGGAGGCCCGGCAGCGTCTGCTCCAGCAACTGGAACGGAAATTGCACCCCCTGCTGATCGCCACGACGCTGGCCGACGAGGGGTTGGACGTCCCGTCGCTGGACGCCGTGATACTGGCGGGCGGGGGCAAGAGCCCGACGCGCGCCTACCAGCGGATCGGCCGCGCGCTGCGCCCCGCCGCCGGCAAAGACGAGGCGCTGATCCAGGATTTTCTCGATGAAGCGCCGTATCTGAGGCAACACAGCGCCGCGCGCCTCGCCCTCTACCGCCAGGAGCCGGCGTTTCGGATCTGCATGGAAACCCGCCGCCCATGAACCAGCGCATCCTGATGGTGATCAATCTGCTGCTCGTGGCCGCCAGCGGCGGCTTCATTTTCTACCTGGCGACGGTCGAGTACAGCAAGCCGGTCGAGCTGCGCGACATCTCGGCCTACCTGAACGAGGGGGATGAAACCGACTTTGAAAGTCCGGCGAGCATCCCGTCGACGCCGGAAACGCCGTACGATCCGCTGATCCGTTCGCCGATGTTCGGCGCACTGTTCACGCCGACGCCCACCCCGACACCGACGCCGACGCCCGCGCCGGAGCCGCCCAACCTGCTCGAAGCGGTGTTTTCCTGGCAGATCTCGAGCATGGACGAGAATCAGGTCGAGTTCATCGACAATCGGCCGGAGTCGGGCGAGGTCTTCACGATGCGCGTGGGGGAGACGCGCCGCGCCACCGACAAGGACGGCCAGGAGCTCGACGTCAAGCTGCTGACGATAAATCTGGATGAATTTAAGGTCCTGCTCGGCTATGAAGGTCAGGAAAACTGGGTGGCCTACTGATGCCAGAGCCTGTCCGCCCACGGAAGGGAACGCCGCCTTTGCCGCTTCAACTGGATCGTACATCGCGCATCGTCCCCGGTGCGCGGCGCCGCCGCGCCGAGCGCGGGTTGGCGCGCGCCGCCGCCGGATTCCTCGGCTGGGGGCTGGCGCTGCTGCTGGCCGGCGTGGCGCCGGCGCAGCCGGCCGAAGGGGAAGCGGAGCCGGAACCGGCGCCGGCGCCGACGGCCACGCCCGCCCCGCCGGAGATCCGGATTGGCCCGGACGAAGCCCCCGAGGTTCTGTATGAAGCCGGCTCGACGCCGGGCGCGCCCGTCAATGTCCTCGAGAGCGGCGGGGTGGCGCTCGATGAAGGCGAAGCGATCGCGGTGACGGCGCCGGCCAGCCCGCGGACGACGCTCGTCGTCCGCGACAAGCCAATCAACGACGTGTTCAACGAAATCCGCGAAAAAACGGGGGTGCGGATCGAGGCCCGCGGGCAGGCCCAGGGCCAGACCCTCTCGCTGGCGGTGCGCGACACGCCGGTCGAGCAGATCCTCGAATCGATCGCGCAGGAACGCGGCTGGCGCTGGGTCAAATTCCCCGACGGCAGCTACCAGATCATGGACCAGCAGACCTACGTCCAGGAGGTGCAGGCCGGGCAGGTCATCCGCCGCGTCTTCGATTTGAAATACATCAACGCGCGCGAGCTGGCGACGGTGCTCGAACCGATGATCAATCGCGAGATCGGCTCGATCGCCGCCGACGAGCGCTCCAACAAGCTGATCGTCGCCGAGATGCCCGACCGGATGACGTTCATCGAGAGCATCATCAACGAATACGACACGCAGCTTTTCACCCGCGTCTTCGAGATCCGCAACGCCCGCACCGAGGAGGTCGCCGACCGCCTCGCCGAAATCAAGTCGACCTCCGCGATCATCCATGTCGACCCGGTCAACCACCTGATCATCGTCGAGGACACGTTCGAGAAGATCAAGATCATGGAACAACTGGTCGAACTGCTCGACCGCGACCAGGAGATCTTCATCTATAATCTGACGAACATCGGTCTGGACGGCGAGATCGCCGACGAGATCGTCAGCGATTTCATCGAACCGATCGTGAGCGAAGACGCCCTGCTGCGGTTTCAGGTCTCCACCGGCCGGCTGATCCTGAAGGACGTCAAGGCCGTCCATGACAAGGTGTACGACATCCTGCTGCAACTGGACCGGCCGCGCAAACAGGTGCTGATCGAGGGCGAAGTTCTCTCGGTCGGGATGAGCAACGACCTGCGCTACGGGTTGGAGTGGGAGTACTCGCCCGAGCTGATCCGGGTGCTGGGCGTCGACGAGGATGACGAGGTCAACCTCGATGAGGAAACTTTCCCGCGTGTCAGCAGCGGGAGCAGCGGCCTGTCGGTGCTGGAACTGACCGATCATGTGCGGGCTCAGCTCAACGCGGCGCTGACCGATTCACGCTCGAAAATCCTGCTGCGGCCGCGGCTGATCATCGCCAACCACGAGCTGGGGACGTTCGAGGTGACGCGCAACGAGCCGGTCCTGCAGACCTTCTTTTCCAACAACATCAACAGCGATTTCCGCACGCGCAGTCAGACGACGATCCCCAGCGGTCTGATCGTCGACATCACGCCGCACATCAGCAACCGCGGGCTGGTTGAGCTGGAGATCAATTTCGAGAATTCGACGCCGATCATCGTCGAGGATCTGGGCGACGGGACGCGAGGCGTCGGCACCGCCGAGGAAAGCACCGAAACGATCCTGATCATCCCCGACGGCGAAACGCGGGTGATCGGCGGGCTGATCAGCCGCGACCGCAACGAAGGGAGCAGCGGCATCCCCGTGCTGTCGCAGATCCCCTACCTGGGGGCGCTGTTCGGCAACAAGACCAAGCGCGACACGCTGCGCAACCTGATGTTCTTCATCACGCCGCACATCATCGAGGAACGGCCGAAGAACGACCTGATCGTCGAACCGGTCAACGAACTGGCGCGCCAGGCGATGGCCGAATCGATGGTCCAGGCCGTTGCGCCGCCCGAGGACCTGAACGAGGTTCCGCCGGAAATTCAGGAATACCTGCGCCAGATCCGGCCGACGGCGATCCCGCTGGAGGACGCGCCGACGACGATGCCGATCGAGACCCAGCCGATCGCGATCCCGGATTTTGAAACCGGCGGCGAGGAGTTGGGCGCCGCGCTGCTGCGCGACGAGCCGTATGTCGATCCCGACGCTGTCGAGACGGGGCTGGTCGTCGGCGGCGCGGGGCCGCAGGCGCCCCCTGCCGCGCGCGGCCCGGCGGGCAGTTTCGGCGGGACCGAGCGCGGCGTGGTCTCCGGCGCAGCGGCCGGCCGCTCCCGCGCCGAGGCGGCCGGTCCGGCGGGACCGACCGACGCCGTCGCCGCCGGCGACCAGGCACGGCGCGAACGGCGCCAGGCCGATCGGCCGGGCCGGCGTGATCGCGAGCGCCGCCGCGCCGGGACGCCCGGCGGCCCGCCGCTCGACGGCCGCAACGAAGCCAGCCCGACGCAACCCGGCACTGAAACCCGGTTCTGAAGTCGTCCGCCGATGGATGGGTCGCTGGATGGCGGAGGAGTGGGGGCGAGGGCGATACCGATCCGATACCGATAGTGCTGCGATGGGGAGAGGCGATCCCCGTCGCCCGGCGTCCGTTTCAACCGCGCTTGCATTGAAGCCCGTTGATTCTGTCTAATAGCGACAAGGCGCCTTGCGCACGCTCAAGAGCCGGCGGGGGACGGGCCAGCGGCCCGCACCCGCGCGTGACACTCAACAAGTTGAAGGTAGACCAGGTATGTCCGGCCATTCTAAATGGCATTCGATCCGCCACAAAAAGGCGGTGGTGGATGCCAAGCGGGGCGCGATGTTCACGCGCCTGATCAAGGAAATCGCCGTGGCGGCGCGGATGGGGGGGAGCGACATCGACGGCAACCCCCGGCTGCGCACGGCCGTCACCGCCGCCCGCGACGCCAATATGCCCAAGGAAAACATCGAACGGGCGATCAAGAAGGGGGCCGGGGAGCTCGAAGGGGTCTCCTACGAGGATTTCACCCTGGAAGGCTACGGCCAGGCCGGCGTCGCGATCCTGGTGGAAGGCACGACCGACAACAAGAACCGGACGATCCCCGAGATCCGCGCGATCTTCAACAAGGGGGGCGGCAGCCTGGGCGCGCAGGGGTGCGTCGCCTGGATGTTCACCAAGCGCGGCGTGATCCTGATCCCGACCCAGGGCCAGAGCGAGGAGACGGTGATGGAGGCGGCGCTGGAGGCGGGGGCCGAGGACCTGGAGAATGAAGGAGAATACTACCGGATCCTGACCGAGCCGAACCAGATGGAGGACGTGCGCGCGGCGATCGAGGCCAAGGGGATCAAGGTCGAGTCGTCGTCGCTGCGCAACATCCCCAGCACGACGGTCAAGGTGGAGGGGGAGGATGCCCCCAAGCTGTTGCGCCTGCTCGAAGCGCTCGAGGAGCACGACGACGTGACGAGCGTTTCGGCCAACGAGGAAATCGACGACGCGGTGCTGGAGCAATACGCGCAGTAGGCGCGCGGCCCGGCCGGGTCCGGGCGCTTCGACCCCGTCGCGGGACACCCTACCCGGCGCGCGCCGGGCGTTTGCGTTTCCATGCCGCACCCCCGACCAGAGCCACCGACCCTGCGCGTGCTGGGGGTCGATCCGGGGCTGGCCGACGTCGGCTACGGCCTGATCGACTGGCAGGGGACCCGCCGGCGCGGTTCGCTCGTCGCCTACGGCGTGATTCAAACCCCGCCCGGGACCCCACTGGCCCAGCGGCTGGACACGATTTACCAGTCGCTGGCCGAGCTGATCGAAACGCACCGGCCCGACGCCGTCGCCGTCGAGCAGCTTTACTTCGCCCGCAATGTGAAGACGGCGATGGTGGTCGCCCACGGGCGGGCGGCGTGCATCCTGGCGACGGCGCGCCGCCGCATCGAGTTGTTTGAATACACGCCGCTGCAGATCAAGCAGGCGCTGACCGGTCACGGCCGGGCCGGCAAGGCGCAGGTGCAGATGATGGTCCGCGCCGTGCTCGGGCTGGAGACGATCCCGCGGCCCGACCATGCCGCCGACGCGCTGGCGGCCGCGTTGTGCCATGCCCATTCGCTGATGTTCCGCGACAAGGTCGACCAGGCGGCCCGGCGCGCCGCCGCGGCCGCGGCCGACTCCTCCGGCGACGGGCAGGACCCCCGCAAACTGCTGCTGGCGCGGGCGCGACGCAACGGACGCAAGCGCCGATGACGCGCGGCCGCGCCCTGGAGGCCGAACCGCCGGCGGCGCCCCCGCCCGCCGCGCCGGCGCACGCCGCGTCGTTCGCGCGTGATTTGCGCCTCGCCGGTGCGGCCGTCCTGGCCCTGTTGCTGCTGACGCAGCTTTACGAAGTTTGGGCTGGGGTGGATTTCCGCGACCTGGACGACCTGATGCGGACGCTGACCGCGCGGCGGTGGGCCGTCCGCCCGTTCTTCATGACCGACGGCTACTGGCTGCCGCTGCCGGCGGCGATGCGCGGCGCATGGCTGCGGCTGTTCAGCCCGTGGGCGCTGCAATATCCCGCGCTGACGTTGTTCCTCATGCGGCTGGTGACGCTCGGCGGCCTGTGGGGGACGTGGCGCCTGCTGGCGGACGTGATGCTCACGCTGGGCGGCGGCCGCCTGGCGGTGTGGATTTTCAGCACGTTTTACGTGTTCAACCTCGGCGCCTTTCATCTGGCCGCCTCCAACTACAGCGAGCCCGACGCAGGCTTGTGGATGGCGGCGGCACTGGCGGTGGTCCTCCGCGCGCTGACGGCGGGCGGCTTCACCCGGCGCCGGCTCGCGCTGGCCGGCGCCGCGCTGGCCGCGGCGTGCCTGACGCGCTACGAACCCTGGCTGAGCGGCGCCGCGCTCGGTTGCGCCGTCGTGCTGCCGACCGCGCGCACGAGCCGGCCGCTCGACCGCTGGGCCGGCGCGCTGATCCTGATTCCGCCGGGGGCGGCGATCGCGGTGTGGCTTGGCGTCTCATGGCTGCGGCTGGGGGACCCCTTCCAATTTCTGCGTCACGCCGGCGACTACGCAGGTTCGATCCCGCCGGTTCATCCGAACGCAGCGATCGCGTTGACGTTCCTCCAGATCAACGCCGTCTGGATGCCCCTCGCCGCCGTGCTGTGCGGCGCGGAACTGGTCCGGGGGCGCCGGCGCCCCGCCGTCCGCTGTTACGCGCTGCTGCTGCTGGTCAGCGCGGCGTGGGCCGTCCACCGCCAGAGCTTGTTCCCGCTGTCGATCCGCTTCTTCTGGGATGTTGCGCTGCTGACGGCGGCGCCGGCGGCCCTCGCCGCCGAACGGCTCGCGCGCCGGCTCCCGCGGCGAACGGCCCGGCTGGCCGTGGGGACGGCGCTCGTGCTCGGCATGCTGAATCACGTCGGCGCCGCGTGGCGCCAATGGCCCTACATCCCGCCGGGGTTGAGGGATCTGGCGCGCGGGATCCACGCCCGCACGGCCGGACCGATCCTCGTGCGCGACCACGCCGACTGGCGGCAGGTCCCCGCGCTGCAGACGTTCCGCGTCTGCATCGTGACCGAGCGGCTGATCCTCGACGAGTGGCTGACGGAAGAGGGTCGCGTCACGCCGGAGCAGATCCGCGCCCACGGCATCGGCTACATTCTGGCCCGGCGCCGTCCCCAAGCGCTTGCGGACGGCCCGCCGCTGATGGAGGATGAGGAGTCGGGCTGGGCGCTGTGGCGCTGCGGAGGCGACGGCGGCGGCGGCGGCGAGGAAAATGACAATGTTAATGGCAATGACAATTCCGAGAACTGAGGCGCGATCATGTTGAACATCGGCGTGCTTGCCTCCCACGGCGGCTCCAACATGCAGGCGATCATCGACCGGATCGAAGCCGGGGAACTCGAGGCGTGCATCGTGATGGTGATCTCGAACAACTCCGGCTCGGGGGCGCTCGAACGCGCCCGCCGGCACGGTCTGCCATGGCGCCACCTGAGCAGCCGCACGCATCCGGACAGGGACGCCCTCGACGCCGCCATCCGCGACGCGCTGCGGGAAGCCGGCGCGCAACTGGTCATTCTGGCCGGCTACATGCGACCGATCGGGCCGAAGACGCTGGCGGCGTTTTCCGGCCGGATCCTGAATATCCATCCGGCGCTGCTGCCCGACTTCGGCGGCGCCGGGATGTACGGCATCGCGCCGCACATCGCCGTGCTCCAGGCCGGCGCGCGCGAGAGCGGCGCGACCGTGCATCTTGTCACCGCCGAATACGACACGGGGCCGGTCCTGCGCCAGAAGCGCGTGCCCGTCCTGCCGGGCGACACGCCCGAGACGCTCCAGCAGCGCGTTCTGGCGGTCGAGCACACGCTTTACAGCGACGTCATCGCGGACATCATCGCCGGCCGGATCACGATCGAGGGTCTGGAAGGGACGGGGGGAGCGGAAGGGAGATAATGGAAGCGATGGAAAGCCGGGCGCGCGATCGAACTCGATAGCGATAGCGCTCCCGATACCAACACCGATTACGAATGGGCTATCGGATCGATTATGTGCCTTGGAAGCTTTGCGAGTATCGGTCCGGGTTCGTTGATTGCGGGCGCAGCCGCGCTGGGTCGTGGCAGAAAGCTTTTCATTCGGCCGTCAGCCAGGCCGCGGCGGCGGCGTTCGGGGTCCAATTCGTCGTAAACCAGAGATGGCCCTGCAGGCCGTTGATATTTTCCTCCCAGACGACGAATGCGTGGCCCGATGCCTCGAGCGCGATCGCCGGGCGCTCCCATTCGCGGGGATGCTCCGGCGTCAGATCGACCGGCGGCGTCAGCGCGGCCAATTCCGGATCGTAAACGGCGTAGCGCACGTGCGAATTGCCGCTGCCGGCGGGATCGTCCACCCAGACCAGATGCAGGCGGCCGTCGGCATCGATCGCGGCATCGGGATACCGCGAGCGGTTGCCGTCGTCGGTGATCCGCACGGGGTCTTCGAACGTCCCGGCGCCGGCGGGCCGGCGCGCGAGGTAAACCTCCTCGCTGGGGTGGCTGGCGCTGTCGACGTAGAGCAGCCACAGATCGCCGGAGGCGGGGTCCCGGATCAACTTGGGCGGATCGAAATAGCCCCGCACCCGGTTCGCCAGCAGCCGTCCCCGCTCGCTCCATGCGCCCGCCGTCAGGTCATACAGCCCGAAATACAGACTGGCGGGCGAGGAGGTGTCGGGGAGCCCGCTCGACAGCTCCGCCAGCGTGACCCAGCAGAGGGCGAGCGTGTCGGTCGTCGCGGGGGCCGGCGAGGGCATGATGAAGCTCTTGCCCTCGTCGCCGGCGGCGCGGTCGGCCAGATCCGTCAGCCGGATTGGCGCGGCGGCAAGCGACTGGGTGAAATCGCCGTCGGCCGCGCCGATCCTGAGCGCCAGCTCCGAGGCTTCATTGTTATTATAATGAAAATCGTACCAGGCGACCGCCAGCCGGCCGTCGAGCAGGCGCGTGATCCGCGGCAGGTAGCCGTTGTCGGGCGTGTCGGAGAGGCGCTGTTCGAGCGTGGCCGAGCTTGCGAACGAGCCGTCGGCCGGGCGGCGCTGCGCGTAAATCTCAATATTGGTAATATACGCCGGATGGAGCCCGTGGCGGTAATCATTCCAGACGGCGACGAACGACCCGTCGTCGAGGGCGACCATCGCCGGGTGGCGGCCGCCGACCTCCACGCCGCCTTCGCCGAACGATTGCTCGATCCGCTCGCGCGCGCCCCAGCCGGCATGGGGGTCCCACTGCCGGAACCACGAGCGGTGTGGCAGGACGGCGTCCTCGCGCCCCTCCCAGTAGACGAGCGAGACGCGCGGGGCGTCGCCCCAGACGATTTGCCCGCTGGTGGAACGCGTCATTCGCATTTTACCCGCCGGCGCGTCGTTGTTCGTGAACGGCGCCGGATCGCTGAACGGAGCCGGGATGGGCGCCGCCACGAGGCAGCACGGCAGCGCCCACCCCAGCATCGCCACGGTCAGGCGGGAGGCGATGACCGTTTTCCGAAAAATTCGAAATCCGAAGAACGAAGCACGAAACAATGACAATAAACGAAATGTTCGAAAAGCATAGCGGTTGACGGCAGCCAATGGGGCCCGACGGCCATTCCCGTTCTCATTCCGAATTGGAGAATTGGAGTTTGTTTCGGATTGCGGATTTCGGATGTCAAATTTCATTGGCTGCTTCCATTAATTCATTGTGAATTCACTCAGCTCGACCGGCACAGTAATCCCGTAGGCCTCGAGCGCGCCGGTATTGTGGGCATAAACGCCGCCCGCCGAATCGACGCAGACCGGGCCGAAGAAGCCGGCGGACTTGCGGCTCAGCTCGCTCCCGTCGGCGGGATCGAGCACCACCAGGTCGCCCCCGCCGCACAGATAGATGGCATCCTCGGCGGCCGCCGGATAATCGCGGAAGACGTAGCCGGTGAAAATCTCCTTGCTGAAGCCGGGAGTCCCATCCGCGACCGCGAACGACGCGAGGGTGCCCTTGGTCAGGCCGCCGTAGACGAAGACGCGGTCGCCGATCACCAGCGGGGGGCAATCGGTCGTCGGCGCCGTTTCCTGCCACAGGAGCGCGCCGGTGGCCGCGTCGGCGCAGTAGAGCGCCGTCTCGTCGTTGAAGAAATCGAGGCTGCCGACGAACAGCCGGCCCGCTTCAACCACCGGGCTGCACGAGATCGAATACGACGTAGCCCACGACGGCGACGCGCTCAGGCTGTCCCAGATCAGCGAGCCGTCGTCGGCGTCGTAGCAGCGCACCACCAGGTCGCCCACCGAATAGACGCGCTTATCCGCGCCCGACTCGACGTAGGCCGGCGTCGACGTCCCCGGCCCGACGTCGTTGACGAACCACTCGATCGAGCCGTCGGTTTGATCGAGCGCGACAAGCTGCTTGTTGGCGATGACGAAGCCGCCGAACGTTTCGATGAAGACCATCCCGTTGCCCAGTTGCGGCGAGCTGTTGATGATTTCGTAGCTGCTGAGCCCCGGCGTCGTGTTCGCCGCGGTCAGTTCCGTGGCCCAGACGATGCTCCCCGTGTCGGCGTCGAGCCGGTAGACCGTATTGCCGGAGGCGAAGTAGAGGGCGCGTGTTTCCGGGTCGACGGCCGTCGACGTCGCCGAGAGGTAATTGATCGTGTTGTCGACGTCCAGCGGATCGCTCTCCCAGAAGACGCCGCCGGTCTCGGCATTGAGCGCCACGACGGTGACGCGCGTCGTCGCCGCGTCGTGGACCGGGTGGAAGACGTAGGGGGGGAGGATGGTCGGCGTCGCGCCGCCCGGCAGATTGAGCGAAACGGCCCCCCACAGCGGGGCGGCGTTCACGTTGGTCAGCTGGGCGGGGATCGGCTGGAGCGGGTTGTTGCCCGCGCCGGCGTGCGGACGCGACCACTCGCCGCGCGCGGTGAACGTGCAGACGGCGAAGAGGATCAGCGCCGTGACGGATCGGATGCGGAGAAGCTGAGACATGGTCAGGGCTCCGGTCAGGTGTCGGCGAGCGCCGCGCCCGGCGGGCGCGAGCGCCGGCCCGCGGGTCCAAGGGAGCCGCGCGGACCTGGTCTGATCGAGATAGCGCGCGGGGATTCGCGGCCTGGGCCGACGGCGCGGACAAATGCCCGCCCCGCCGGCGGAGGCTTGGGGTGAGGGATCAGACCAGCGGAGACACCCGCCCCGCGCGGGGCGCGGGGAAGATCCGGATGAGATGGGCGGCGAGGACCCCGGCGGATGTGAAAAAGCCCGCCGGGGAAGCGGGCCGCGAACAGCCCCGGTCGCCCGAGGCCGTCTGGTTTGACGCTCCACCTTCCCAAGTCACGAAGAAGAGGTGCGATGGTACTCGCGGATGGGTCTTCTGACTCCCGGATCGTCCTACTGGCCGCGCCTTCCCAATTCTTCGGTGGAAGAATCAGTGGCTGATCGGGCGGCGGTCGTCCCCGGTCACAGCGGCGTGCCCGTGATGGATTCTCACCATCTTCCTCGAACGCCGACGAGTGCTGGGGTTGGAATCCAGCCTCGCCCCTGGCGTCCGCATCCGCGAGCAACGCGCTCTCGATGTCGGCTAGACTTTTAGCAGAGGGTCGGTGTCAGTTGCAAGCCTCTTTTCCGGTCCAGCGAGTCTTAATTGGATCGGCCGAACCGCCACCTGGGTGGAAATCTGGATTTCGGAAGGGACGGAAGGGACAAACGGGACGTAAAGGACATGAGGGACAGACAGAGCATGGAGTCTACATCATTGCTTCAGCGTGAGGGCGAAGGCTCAACCGGCCGCTTGCCCTTCCCGGCGCGGCTGCCGATAATCTCAGCAGATGGCGTTGTCCCGCCAAAGGTCAGAAGGATGCCCCCTCCGTGCGTGATCGTCTTGCCGTTTTCTCTTTCGCCGCCGTTCTTGCTCTCGTCTTTCCATCTCTGCCGGCCGCTCAATCCGACAAGGGGTCGTCCTCCCCGTCGCTGCTCGATCGACTCTACCCCGACCGCCAGACCGCCGAACCGGTCATCGATCTGAGCGGCCTGGACACCGCCGACACGCAAGTTCCGTCCAGCTCCGCTCCCGCCGCCGAAACGGCGGCGCCGCCGGGTCCGGCGCGGCTGATCCTGCGCCGGCCGGCGCCCAGCGCCCAGCCCACGGAGGACCGCCCCTCGACGGCCACCGCCACGCTGGCCGCCGATGAGCCGACGACCGCGCAAGCGCCGGTCGGTCTCGCGCCGGCCGAGCTGGCGGCGATGCTGAAAGCCACGCCGATGCCGCGCCGGCTCCCGCCGCCGGCGATCGACCTGGGCACGCTGGCCGAAGCCGCGACGACCGATGAGGACCGCCCGACGACCGCCACGCGGACGGCCGATGCCCCCCCGCCGGCGCCGGTGCGGGTCAACGTCGCCTCGCAGCAGGAACTGGCGCGGAACCTGCGCATCGACCCACGCCGCGCCCGGTTGATCATCCAGTTCCGCGAAACCTACGGCCCGTTCCGCGGGCCCGACGACCTGGAGCAGGTCACCGGGATCACCGACGGCATGGTGCGCGCCTGGGAGACGGCGGGGCTGCTGCGTTTCGACTGACCGGACGCCGCGCCGCCCCGCGCCGTCAGTCCGGATCGATCTGAAATCCCTGTTCCTGATAGCGCCGCAGCTTGTAGAGCAGACTGCGGCGGCTGATGCCGAGCCGGCGCGCCGTTTCGGAGCGGTTGAAGTTCTGCTCGCGCAGCGTCTGCAGGATGATCGAACGCTCGACGTCTTCCATCGTCGCCGAGCCGGCGGTCTCGGCGCCCGGGCCGGCGGGTTCCGCCGCGGCGTGAATCCGCGGGGGCAGGTGCGCCGGCAGGATCACGTCGCCGCCTGAGAGCAGCGCGGCCCGTTCCATCGCGTTTTTCAGCTCGCGCACGTTGCCCGGCCAGGAGTAGGTCTGCAGGCAGGTCATCGTGGCGGGCGAGAAGCGCGCCCGCCGGTGGGTGGCGCCGCGCTGGAACAGCGCCGCCAGCGGCAGAATGTCGTCCGGCCGCTGGCACAGCGGCGGCAGGTAGATTTCGAACGACGTGAGGCGATAAAACAGGGCCTCGGCAAACGCGCCGGCCTGGACCGCCGCCTCCAGATCGCGCGACGCCGTCGCGATCAGGCGCGGGCGTTCGTCCTGGTCGGGCCCCGCGGCCGCCGGATCGAGCCAGTGGAGCAGTCGCGTCTGCGCCACGGGCGACAGCGCCTGAATCTCCTCGATCAGGAGCGAGCCGCCGCGCGCCTCGCGAAAGAGCGAGTGGTCGGGCTGCGCGCCGCCGAACAGCGCCGCCTCGTGTTCCTCGGCGGGCGCCGCCGCGCAGTTGTAGAGCGTCAGCGGCTGGCGGGCCCGCGGGCTCAGCCGGTGGATCACCGTCGCCACGAGCGTCTTGCCGACGCCGCTGCGCCCGGTCAGCAGGACGGTCGAGCGCGTCGGCGCGACGATCAGCGCCTCGCGCAACGCGTCGCGCATCGGGCGGCTCTCCGCGACGATTTCCTCGCCCAGCGCCGTCGTCGCCAGCGGATCCTCGCGCGGGGTCGCTTCGCCCAGCTTGAGCGCCCCGCGCACCGACGCCAGCAGCTCATCCAGATCGATCGGCTTTTCCAGGTAATTGACCGCGCCGTCGCGGATCGCTTCGACCGCGTCGCGGATATCGGCGTACGCCGTTACCAGCAGGACGGGCAGGTCCGGCCGCGACTGCCGCAACCGGTGCAGCATCGTCAGCCCGTCCATCCCCGCCATGCGCACGTCGCTGACGATCATCGCGACCGGCTCGCGCGCCACATGGCGCAACGCCTGTTCGCCGTCGGCGGCGGTCGCCACGCGAAATCCGCACGAAGTCAGGTAGCTTTGCAGCAGATCGCGCTGGCCCGGATCGTCATCCACGACCAACAGCGGGGGAAGCGTGGGGGGAGTGTCGGCGGGGGCGGCGTCCTGCGTCATGCCGCATTCTGAGACGGAGGCCGGACCAGACGCAACCCCGAGATCCGGAACGCCGCGCCGCCCAGGTCGGCGGGGGCGATGGCGACCTCCCACTGGTGGGCCAGAACGATCTGCCGGACAACCGCCAGGCCCAGGCCCGCACCGTCGGCCCGCGTCGTGTAGTACGGGCGGAAGACCGACTCATGCAGTTCGGGGGGGATGCCGGGTCCGCTGTCGGCGACGGTGAGGACGACGGCATCGCGGGCGGCCGGCTCGATGCCGACGCGGATCCGTCCGCCCGTGTCGATCGCCTGCACCGCGTTGAGCAGCAGGTTGAACACGACCTGGCGCAGCAGCGCCTCATCGGCGGCCACCTGGACCGGCTCGCCCGCCAGATCGATCGTCGCCTGTTTCTCGTCCAGATCGTGGCGCAGGTTCTCGATCACGTTGCGGCAGAGGTCCAGCAGCGCGACGGCGCCGATTCGCGGCTCGGGCGGCCGGGAAAACTTGATGAACTCATTGAGCCGGAAGGTGATCTGATCGACCTCCTCGGCGATCCGGCGCAACTGGCCGGCCGTCTCGGCGGGCAGGTCGGGGCGCTTCTCGATCATCTGCGCCAGGCCGCGCACGATGTTGAGCGGGTTGCGCGTCTCGTGCGCCAGCCCCGCCGCCGCCAGGTTCATTTCGCGCAAGTGTTCGTTCATCTCCTGGGCGCGCAGCAGGCGCATGCGCAGCCGCGTCGCGCGTTCGAATCCGCGCCAGCCCAGTCCCAACCCGCCGACGGCCAACAGCGCACCGAGGGCCAGGGTCACGCGCAGCCAGCGGTCGCGGCGCAACTGCTCGCGCAGCGCATCGGTCGAAAGCTCCAGGATGAAACCATGGAGCCCGCGGGTCGCGATCAGCTCGCGGTAGCGTTCCTCGCTCATCCAGGGGGGGCGAATCGAGCCACGGCGGAAGAAGTCGCGGTCGCGTCCGCGGTCGCCGGGCCCCGCGCGGTCGCCCGGCTCTCCCTCGTCCTGGGGGCGCGGCGGCGGGCCGATGCGCTCGCTGTCGGCGTCGCGATCGCGGGAGCGTCGGCGCGAGAAGCGGCCGATTTCGCCGCGCGTCGCCGCATCGTCGTTAAAACGCTCGCGGAAACCGGTCGTCGGCCAGTCCTCGCGGCGCGGCAGCACGATCGTTGCCGGCAGCGTCGTCCCGTCATCCTCCATCCGGCGGCCGAAATCGACCAGGTTAACGACGACGACCGAGTCGGTCTGCCAGCGGACGGCGCGTTGCGGAAGCTGCTCCAGCGGCGCCAGCTCGCGCCCCCCCGCGCTGGCGACCACCTCGCCCGCCGCGTTGAGCAGCGTCGCCGCCTCCAGCTCCGTCGTGTCGACGAGTTCCTCGAGCGCCTCCTCCAGCCGGGATTGAAAGATCAGGCCGGGGACCCCCGCGCGCGTCACGAGCGCAATCGTATTGGAGATGTCGCGCGCGCGGTTGAGCAGCGCCTCGCGCTCCATCCGCCGCACCCGCGCATGCTCGAAAGCCAGCCACACGACGATCAGCAGCCAGCAGAGCGCCAGCGTCGAGTAGACGATCCACCCGGGGGGATTGCGATAGAGTCGATCCATTCAGGGCGCCGTTTCGATTCTCGGCGGCAGGCCTTCCAGGTACTTGGCGCGCACGCCCGGCTCGGTCAGCGCGTGCGGGGTGATTTCCGTCCGTTGATGCTCCGCCACGGTCAGTCGGTCGAGCGCATCCTGGCCGTCCACCACGTAGGGGGTCAGGAAGATCAGCAACTCGGTCTTGGTCTTTTCCTTCACGGTGCGCCGGAAAAATGCCCCCAACAGCGGGATGTCCCCGAGAATCGGCACCTTGTTGACCGACTCGGTCTCCTGATCTTCCATCAGCCCGCCGATCACCACCGTCTTGCCGTCGGCGACGACGACGCGGGTCTGCGCCGAGCGCTTGGCGATCACACGCGCGTTGACCGTTTCCGAAATCGGCACCGTGTCCGCCGTCAGGGTCGAGATTTCCGGCAGCACTTCCATCTCGACCAGCCGTTCCGGCGTGATGTGCGGCGTCACCTGCAGGATAATCCCAATATCTTCATATTCAATGGTATTGATCGTCTGGCCGTTGTCGGTGATCCGGGTGTTGCGAATGAACGGGACTTCCTGCCCGATGGTGATGGTGGCCGTTTCGTTGTTGCGCGCGAGGACCGAGGGCCGCGACAGCACCTCGAGTTTGCCGACGCTGGCCAGCGCCCGCATCGTGACGCGCAGATCCTCATCGAGGATGCGGTAGAACCCGCCGAGCGCGGCGGCGTCGACGCCGAAATCGGTCATCACGGAATCGGCCGCGTCGTTCTCGTCGTTGTCGATATAGGCGGCTTCGACGCCCAGATCGAGGTCGTTGCTGTGCGTCACCTCGAGGAACAGCACCTTGATCAAGACCTGCGGCACCGGCCGGTCGAGCGTTTCGATCACCTGCTGGATCTGCTGATGGGTAGCCTGGTCGGTGATCACGATGATCGAGTCGGTCTCGGGATCGTACTGGACGATCACATCGTCGGCCAGTTCGGTGCCGAGCGTGTCGCGCGGGGGCGGGGCCTCGGCCGCCGGCATGGCGAAATCCGGCGGCGGGAAGGCGGGGGGCGGCGCACCCATCTCCTGCGCCCACGCGCCGCCTCCCGCCGCCAGCAGCGCCAGCGCGCATCCGATCCATGTTCCAAGCCTTGCATTCATCGCGTGCTCTCTCTTTTCCGATTGATTCCGACGGGCCGTCCTAGCGGTTGCGATTCATGTTTCCACCGAGTCCGCCGCCGCCGCCCAGGCTCGGGGTCGGATTCGGATTGGCGCCGCCCGTGTTCTGGTTGGTGCTGCGCCGGAGGGAGGATCCCCCGCCGCCGCCGAACATCTCCTGCAGCAGGATCGCCACGTCCTCCGGGCTGGCGTTCTGGACCGAATAGACGAAGACCTGCTTGTTGCGCGCCGGGTCGCGGTCCAGCTCGGCGATCACCTGTTCGACCTGATCCATGACGGCGCTCACGGCGCTGACGACCACCGAATTGGTGCGCGTATCGGCCACCGCCAGGACGGTGTTCTCGGCCACCCGGCGCTCGCTCTGCTCCTGGGTGTTATTGCCGCCGCCGCCACCGCCACCGCCACCGCCGCGCCCCCAGTTGCCCCAGAAGCCGCCCGGACCGCGGAACCGGCGCTGCTGCGGTTGATTCTGATTCTCGCTTTCCTCGGCGAAGATCCCCTCGATCACCTCGACCATCTGTTCGGCATTGGAATAGCGCAGCGGGAAGACGCGCACCTCAGTCAGAATATCGGTCGAACGGTCGATCGCGGCGACGAGCGACTCAATCGTGTCGATCAGATCCTCCGGCGCGCTGACAATGATCGAATTGGTGCGCTCGTCGGCGACCGCGACCACCTTCAAGCCGGCCTGCAGCGCGGCGCTGGCGGCCTGCTCCTGATCGGCATCGCCGCCGCCTCCGCCGCCGCCGCCCCATGGTCCGCGAAAGCGCTGGAATACTTCGCGCCGCCGCGAGCCTTCGTTCGCGCCTGCCTGCTGCTGTTGATAGAGCGTCTGGATCATCGTCGCGACTTCCTTGGCGTCGGCATAGCGCAGGTTGAACACGCGCACGGCGCTGATCTCCGAGATCGACTGATCGAGCGCGCGGATGATTTCCGCGATCCGCCGCACGCCGGTCTGGGTATCGGTCAGGACGAGGGCATTGCTGCTTTCGTTCGCCGTCAGCGTCGCCCATTCCGGGAGCAGCGGCTGCACGTCCTCGACCAGTTCGGTCGCCTTCGCGTAGCGGACCGGGATGATCTGCGTCACCATCTGGTCGCTGCGCTCGATCGCGTCGGGATTGTTGCCCTGGCGGACGGGGATGTCGCGCGCGCGCGCGTCGTCGCGGTCGACGATGGTCAGGATCCGGCCGCTGCGGATCGCCGCGTAACCTTTCCCATGGAGCACCGTGTTGAGCACCTCGAGCGCTTCATCGGGACTGAGCGGCTGCTGGCTGATGACGTCCACGGTGCCCGCCACGTCCACTTCCTTGACGACGATGAACCCGGCGGCGCGGCTCAGGTAATCCAGCACGGTATCGAGGTCAACCCCCTTGAAATTGAGGCGCAGTTCCTCGACCGGGGCCGGCGGCTCGACGTCGATCGGCAACGGTTGCTGCGCACGCGGGGCCGCCGCGGCCGCCCACACGGCGAGGCTCAGGATTGCGAGGTGGATGGTGTTCATGATCATCGTGCTCCCTGTTCCCGCAGGCGTCGTTCACGCATGCGTTGGATCATATCGCCGGCGGCTTCACCGCCGCTTGAACTGCTCGCCGAGGATCGGCTCGAGGAGGTGGTCGCGGTCGTCGGCCGGTCGCGCGCGACGCCGGACGCCCTGCCCGCCAGCCGTCAGAGCGGTTCGTCCTCGCGCCGCTCCAGCCGGTAGCCCACCGGCCACGTCAGCCGCTCCCCGTCGCCCTCGAGCACGGCGAAGCCCGGCTCCACCGCGGCGATGCGGAACTCGCCCAACCGGCTTCCCACATCCAGCGTGCCGCGGTATTCGTCGCGGTTGGCTTCGGTAAAGAGCAGCGCCTGTTGCTCCGTAATCCACGTTCCCAGCAGCTCGATCGACTCGACCCGCGGCGGGGGGGGCGGAGGCGCGTCGCGCGGCGCCTCTTCCGGCCTCTCGGGCGCGCGCGGCCGGCGCTGCGGATCGAAGATGTTCCGTTCGAGGATCAGCGCATACGCCTCGAAACCCGGCGGTTCACCCTCTGCGTTGCGTTCATCCGAATCCGATTGCGCGCGGAGGAAAACCGCCGGCGGGGCGGCCAGGCAGGCGATGAGCAACACGAACAGGCGTCTCATGAGGCCGCCTCCGGGCGGGGCTCCGCCGACCGCGTCAGCCCCGAGATGCGCAGGTCGAGCGTGATCTCCCGGCCGCGGTCGTCGCGCGCGCGCAGCTCGACCCCTTCGACGCGCAGGCTCAGCGGCGACGTCTCCAGCGCATAGAGAAATCGGCTGATATCCTCCAGGTCCCCCTGCGCGTTCAGCCGGACCTCCAGTTGCTCGCCCAATTGCTCGTCCTCCCGCCAGCGCGGTTTCAGGTCGCTCAGCCGCAAGGCGGCGTCGCCCGCCCAGCGATTGAGGGCTTGCAGCAGCTCGGCCTCGGCCTGGGCGCGGTCGGCGGGCAGCGCCCAATCCATCGCCTCGGCCCATTGCTCCTCGATCGCTTCTTCCCGTTCGATCAGGTACTCGCCGTTGGCCAGGTCGCGTTCCAGTTGTTCGATCCGCTGGGCGCGGCTGCGCCACGCGGCAAGCTGCGGCGTCAGGATCAGCCGGTCGCCGAGGAACGCGGCGATGCACACCGCGCCGACGATCAACAGCAGGTTCGTCCGCGGGATCCGGCTCATCGCGCCCCCTCCGGCTGCCAATGATAGCTCAGCGTGAACTGGATTGGGTCGCCCCCTTCCACCTGGACCACCTGCAAGTCCTGGACTCCCGCGGTCTGGCGGAGCGCTTCGAACACGGCGAGGCAATCGCGATTGCTGCGCGCCAGGCCGACGCACTGCACCGTCTGCTCGCTGTTGCGGATGACCAGGGTGCGCGCCCAGACGCTGCCGGTTTCGGGGAACGCGCCGGTCAGCGTATGGAGCAGAGCGAGCTGCTCGGGCTCCGCGGAGAGCCAGGCGCGGCGCGCACGGAGCCCCTCCTGCATCGCCGCCAGGCGTTCGACGCGCGGCGCGATGGCCGCCCAGCGCCGCTCGAGCCGTCGCAGGCTCCAGACGTGCCAGGCCATCGCCGCGACGGCGATCGCGCCCAGCGCCAGGGCAACGGCGGCGGCGCGCCAGATCACGCCGCGCGCGCGCCAGCGGCGCAAGCCGGTTTGCCAGCGCCCCTCGGCCGGCCGCCAGTAGTCGAAGCCGGGGCGTTCGCCCGCCAGCGCCGCGCGGCCCGTCGCCGCCAGGGCCGCGAGGATCGAATGCTCCGTCGAGGAAGCCGAGTCGTCGTAAACCAGTTCGGGGGAATCGGCGAATTCGCGCCGATACCATGCCATGAACCGGCGGCAGTCGTCGGCGGCGCCCGACAGATGGATCCGTCGCGGCGCGGCGCCCAGTTCGGTCTGGACGCGGCGCAGCGTCAGCCGGAACTCGCGCCGGAGCTCCCCGGCGAGGGCGTCGGCCTCGGCCGCGTCGCGCGCGAGCGTCGGCCGCATGCTCTGGAACGCGCGCAGCAGGGCGATGCCATCGGGAGCCGCCACGGCGAACTGCAGCTCGTGCTCGGTCAGACGCAGCGCGGCTTCGGCGCCGCCGGAGCGCGCGGCGAGCGTCACCGGGAGGGCCGGCCGAATCCCGACGACGCGCAACCCGGCATGGCGCGCGATCGCCGCAAGCTGGTCCGCCGCCGCCACCGGCAAGACGGCCAGGCAGCCGCGCGCCGACCCCGCCGCATTCGTGAACCGCGAGAGCGCGGCGATCAGCTCGTCGCTGGGGAACGGAAAGGCCCGCTCCGCTTCGAGCGCAATCAGCGATTCCAGATCCTCGGGCGCGACGCCGTCCAGGTCGATCGTCTGGACGAGCAACTGATCCAGCGGCGGGCAGAAGATCGCCGCGCGGGCGCGAATCCCGGCGGCATGCAGGCGGGAGCGGAGTTCCCGCCCGACCAGATCGGCTTCGTCGCTGAGCGGGTTCAGGCGGAATTCCTCGTCGACGCGGGGGCCGGCGGTCGCGTCCCGGTCGCCCGGCCGCACTTCAACCGCCCGCAATCGCTCCCGCGTCAGTTCAATCACCACCAGCGCTGTGATTCGCTTTGCCATGTCAGCCTTTCATCCAGCTTTGCGCCGCGAGGGCGCGCGCGTGTCCGTCCGTTCAGTTGATCGTCGTGATCGTTTTCAATTGAGCGCGGGCGGCGCTGAGGTCGAACGGCGCTCCCATCCGACTGCGGTCGCGCCGGTAGATGACGCGCGCCTGATCCTCGTTGTCCACGACCACCCACTCGCGCCGCAGGCCGCGGCCGTTCGCGCCCACGGCGGCGATGTCGAGACTGAACTGCCACGACTCGGCAGTGATCCACGGCCCGACCTCGCGCGCGACTTCCTCTTCGAGCACCGCCGCCACCCAGGCGATCGACTCCAGCGCCGCGGGGTCCAGATCCCGCCGCGCGGCGACCAGCGCTTCGGCCTGCGACTCGTCCATCCCCGGCAGGCAGGCCAGCACCGCCGCCGGGGCGACGCAGACGTTGACCAGCCCGACGCGGTAGTCGCCGTCGCCGACGGTCAGATAGGGTTCCACCCGGGCGAACTCTTCCGGCGTCAAGCCGCTTTCGATCAGGAATTCGAGCGGGCTTTCGATCTGGCCCAACCGACCGCCGAGCCGCGCCATCACGTCGTTGGCCTTCGATTCATCCAACTGCTCGACCAGCATTTGCCGCAGATCCTGCTGCACCGAGTCGCCCCGCAGATTCAGGCGCGGCTCGCCGTCGGGATCCGTGTTGGGCTGGCGCGTCCAGACCGTCACGTATTCCGCCAGGCCCGCGTCGAGCCGGCCGTCGGCGTTATCGGGCGGCCAGCTTGCCTCGCCGTCATTTTCATTGGGATCCAGGATGCCGTTGGCATTGCGGTCCTCGCCCCAGAGGACCATCTCGTCGACGCCGAGGACGAGGCGCAGTTCCTCGATGCTTTCGAACTCGCCGTTCTTGGCCGAGTAGGCGAAATCGAGCGTCTCGTAATCGGTGCTTTCGGCCCCGCCCGGGCTCAGCTCCTCATCGGCGTCGCGCCAGTCGACGATCGCCGCCGCCAGATCGGCCGTCATGTTCGGCAGGGCCTCGAGCATCTCAATTGTCGCCGTATTCAGATTCAGCTTGCTTGCTTCGTCGACCAGTCCCCAGGCCGGCTCGGTCTGGGTCAGATCATCCGCCGCGCCGCGCCCGATGAACCAGAACGCGGCCTCGCCCAGCGGCGCGCTGGGCTGATAGCTCCCCTCCTCCAACAGGGGCCGGCGGCCCTCCTCCACCTGGTAATCCAGGACAAAGAGCGCGTAACGGATCGCCCCCTCGATCGCCTGCTCGGCCTGCCGGCCGGCCAGCGCGTTGGCGCTCGCCTGATAGGCCAGCCGCGCGCCGCCGCCGAAGTAGAGCGCCAGCGTGACCAGGCCGAGGGCAACCCAGAGGACAATGATGAGCAGACTGCCGCGGCGGCCAGCCGATGGGGTGCGCAGGGGGGAAGTCGCGTTCATGTCGCTCGCTCCCCGCGGGCTCCGCCGTTGGGTGGGCCGCCTTCGCGGGCGCCGCCTTCACGGCTCCCGCCCGCTCTACCGCTGCCCGCGGGCGTCTCGGGGGTCGCACCCCCGCCCGCGCCTCCGCCCGCGCCACCCGCCGGCGCGGCCGCGCCACTCGCGGTCGCGGACGCGCGCGGCTGGCTCAGCACCTGGACCAGCAAATCGATCGGCGGCCGCGGCGGCGCACCCGCCTCCGCTTCGACGAACTCAATCCACAACCGGATCGCCTCGGGATTCTCATTCTCCACCGTCGTCGAGTCCCACGAATCGACCCAGGCCTCGCCGTCGAAATACTGGATCATCAGGCTGCGCACGCCGTGAAGCAGACGCCACTCGGGACCGGGGATGTCGTCCTCCGAGATCGTCGTGGCGAGCAGGTCGCGCCGCGTCCGCCGGATGAAGTCAAAACCCTCGGCCTGCCCCGAATCCAATGGATATTCGAGGAAATACTCGACCTGTTGCAGCTCGCCCCAGGGCGCCGCGTCCGACACCAGCCCGGTCGTGGACGTGAAACTCAGCCGATCGGCGCGCTGCAAGGCGTTCCCCTGGCTCTCGCCAACGAGCGGACCGGCGAGCACGCCCACCGGCGCCGCCAGATGGCGCAGGTCGCTCCGCAGCAGCAGGCCGACATGATCGCGCCGGGCGTCGTCGGCCATGCTGGTCCAGGCCTTCTCGCGCAGCCGCAGCCCCCCCCAGTAGGCCGAGAAGAGCGCCGTCAGCAGCGAGGCGAAAATCGCCAGCGCCACCAGCAGCTCCAGCAGCGTCAACCCGCGCCGCGAAATGTTAATGACAATACCGCGCATTACTCCGACAACCCCGCGTCTTCCTCGGCGAACTCGCTCGCCAGCGTGCTCAGCCGCTCGACAAACCGCTGATCCTGAACCTGGTAGCCCACCTCCACTGTCACGAGGCGCATGGTGTCTTCGGGCCACGGCTGGCTCGTGATGCGCCAGTCATAACCTTCCCAGGGACGCTCAAACGCGCCGGCCAGGTCGCCGTCGCGCCACGATTCCGTGACGATCGCCTCGTTGAGGAGTCGCTCGGCCAGCGCGCCGGCCTGGCGCATCCGCGTCGCGCGCTGCGTCACCTGGTTCGCCAGCAGCAGGCCCTGCATCGCCACCGGCACGACGAGCGCCATGAACAGCATCGCCGCGAGGATCTCGATAAAGGTGAAGCCGCGGGGGCGGTCAGCTTGCGGGCGCATCGCGCGGATCCTCCACGCGGAAGTTGAAGCCGGGCTCATCCAGCGCGATCGCGAGCGACGGCGCGTCTTTCTCCCAGCACTCAATCCGGCGGGCGCTCAGGGGATCGATCGCGCCATCGGGCCAGAACAGGACCTCCAGTTGGCCCGATTCGTTCGCGGCCGCGGACTCGCCGTGCAGCGTCAAATCGTCGTCCAGCGCATACCGGCGCAGCGGCTGCTCCGCCCCGCCGGCGGGGGTATCGAGCCGGACGCCGTAAGTCGACGTCGCCGGATCGAACCAGGCGACGACCCGCTCGCCGCGCGCGATCGCCTCGCCGCGCGCCCACTCCAGCATGCTCAGCATCCGCCGCGCTTCCTCGCGCACGGTCCGGCCCTGCATGAAGCCGGCCAGCCGCGGCGCCGACAGACTGGCCACCACCGTCAGCAGCGCCAGCACCACCACCAACTCCAGGAGCGAAAAGCCCCGGTCGGGGCGTTCTGGGGCGCGCCGCTCCACGTCTCAGTCCTTCGTGCTCCAGTTGGTGATGTCGTCGCCGCCGCCCACGCGGCCATCGGGGCCCATGCTCATCAGGTCGTAGCCGTCTTCATTGTGCTTGCCGGGATATTCATAAATGTACGGGTTCTGCCACGGATCGAGGGGGATTCCCTGTTTCAGATACGGGCCGCGCCAGTTTTTGGCGTCCTTCGGCTTCTCCAGCAGTTCGTCCAGGCCGTCGTCGCCCTTCGGATAGTAGCCGTTATCCACCTCGAAGGCGTCCAGCGCGGTCGAGATGTTGGCGATCTGCGCCTGGGCGGCGGTTTCCTGGGCCTGGCGGCTGCGCCCGGCGAATTTCGGCACGACGATCGCCGCGAGCGTCGCGATGATCATCAGCACCACGAGCAATTCAATCAGCGTGAAACCCGTCGGCCGACCCCTGAGTTTCATTATCATCTCAACCTCCTCGTTCGAAAGAATGTCGTCCCGCGCGCGAGAGTTCGTGAAGGGACGTAAGGGACATAAAGGACATAAAAGCCATCTGGCGCCATCCGGATCTTGCTCAGCTCAGGTAATCCTGAATCGACAGAATCGGCAGGACCATGCCGATGAAAATCGCGCCGATGAACGCCGCCATCAGCAGGAGCAGGATCGGTTCGGTCAGCGAGACGGCCGTGCGCAGCCGCCCGTCCAGTTCCTTCTCCGTCTCGTTCGACAGGCGGATCAGTTCGCGATCCAACTGGCCCGATTCCTCCGCCACCGCGATCATCTCGATGGCGGTCGGCGGGAAGAGCCGCGGGCAATCGCGCAGGCTCGCGGCGAGCGCCTCGCCCCGTTGCACGCGCTCGATCGCGTCGCTGACGGCATCGACGAGCACCTGGTTGCCCAGCGACTCGCGGGCGACGCGCAGCGCCGCAATCAGCGGCACCCCCGCTCCGATCAGCGTCCCCAGCATCCGGCAGAAGCGGGTCATCGCCAGGCGCGAGACGAGCTCGCCGACGGCCGGCACACGCAGCACGGCCTGTTGCCAGCGCCGCCGGCCCTCGGCCGTCGCCAGCCACAGGCGCAGGCCGTAATACGCCAGCGCCAGCGCCACGGCGATCAGCAGGCCCCAGCGCGTCGTGAAATGGCTCGCCGCGATGATGGCGCGCGTCAGTGCCGGCAGGGCCGCGCCGAATCCCTCGAACATCACCTGAAACCGCGGGATGAAAAACGTCATCAGGAAGATCAGCACTGCGACCGCGACGAGCATCAGCACCAGCGGGTAGGTCAGCGCCGAGAGGACCTTGCCGCGCAATTCCCGCTCGCGCGCCTGAAAATCGGCGACCTGATTGAGTACCACGTCGAGAAAGCCGCCGGTTTCGCCCGAGCGGACCATCGCCACGTAAATCCGGGGGAACACGTCGGGATGGCGCGCCATGGCGTCGGCCAGGCCGTTGCCGTCGACCACCAGGTCGTGGATCGCACGCCAGCGTTCGGCGGCCGCCGAGGATGACCCCTCCCGCGCGAGAATCCGCAGCGCGCGGCTGAGCGGGACGCCCGCCGTCAGCAGGCTGGACAACTGGCGGGTGAAATTCTCCAGCGCCCGCGGCGAGACCCCTCGCCGGCCAAGCGTCCACCCGAGCGGCGCGCCGGCGCGCTCGGCCGCGGTCTCGCCGGCCGACTCCAGCCGGACCGGACGCAGCCCCATCCCCGCCAGTTGACGCAGCGCCTCCTGGCGCGTTTCGGCCGTCAGATGCCCCTCGGCAATCCCCCCCTCGGAGCGCTGGGCGCGGTAGCTGAATGCGGGCATGGCGCGGTCAGCCCTCCTTCGCCGCGGCGCCGTTGGTCCGCGTTTCGTCGCGCGTCACGCGCAGGATTTCATCGACCGACGTCACGCCGTCGGCCAGCAGGCGCCGGCCGTCCTCCACCAGCGTCAGCATGCCGGCCTCGCGCGCCGCCTCGCGCAGGCGCGCCACCGAGCGCGTCGTCAGAATCAGCTCGCGGATCCGCTCGTCGAGCAGGAGCAGTTCAAAAATCGCCCGCCGGCCCTGGAACCCCGTCCGGCGGCACGCCTCGCAGCCCACCGCTCGGTACAGGGGCGTTTCCTCCGGCAGACCGATCTGCTGCTTGTAGGCCGTTGTCGGCGCCGAGTCGTCGACCGCCTTGCAGGCCGGGCAGAGCACGCGCACCAGCCGCTGCGCCATCACCCCCTCCAGCGACGCCGCCACCAGATACGCCTCGACTCCCATGTCGATCAGGCGTGTCGGCGCGCTCGCCGCGTCGTTGGTATGCAGCGTCGAAAAGACCAGGTGGCCGGTCAGCGATGCCTGCACCGCGATCCGCGCGGTCTCCGCATCACGGATCTCGCCGATCAGGATCACGTCCGGGTCGTGGCGCAGGATCGAGCGCAGCCCGCGCGCGAATGACAACCCGCTCTTCTCGTTGACCTGGATCTGATTGATCCCGCGGATGTGATACTCCACGGGGTCCTCGATCGTGATGATCTTGCGCTCGGCGTCGTTGATTTCGTTGAGCGCCGCGTAGAGCGTCGTCGACTTCCCGCTGCCGGTCGGCCCCGTCACCAGCACGATCCCGTGCGGCAGACCGAGCAGGCGCGCGAAGCCGGCCGCCTCGCGCGCGCCCATCTTCAGTTCCGCCAGGCCCCGCAGCGCCATGTCCTTCTTCAACAGACGCATCACGACCCCTTCGCCGTGGAGCATCGGGATCAGCGAAACGCGCACATCGACCTCCTGGCGCTCCAGCATGACCTTGATCCGGCCGTCCTGCGGCAGGCGTTTCTCCGCGATGTCGAGGTGACTCAGGATCTTCACCCGCGAGACGATCGCCGGCTGAAAGCGCTTGATCGAGCCGGGCAGCGGCACATCCTGCAGGATGCCGTCGATCCGGTAACGGATCCGCATCTCGTCCTCGAACGGCTCCAGATGGATGTCGGTGGCGCGCAGCGAGATGGCGTCGCTCAGAACCTGATTGACGAAGCGGATGATCGAGGCGTCCTGCGCCGCCGCATCCAGGTCGACATTGGTGTCGTCCTCCTCGTCGATCACCTGGATCGAGGCCTGCTCCTCGAGCGTGTCGAGCGTGTCGGCGCCGACGCCGAGCCACTTCTTCGTTTCGCGCGCGATCGCCGCCGACGGCGCCAGCACCGGCCGCAGCCGCTCGCCCGTCAGCGTCCGCAGCATGTCCAGCCCCTCGACGGCGAACAGCCGCGAGGTGGCCACTTCGACCACGTCGCCGACGCGGCGCAGCGGCAGGACTTCCTCCTTGAGCAGGTGGCGCGCCGGGAACCGCGAGAGGAGTTGGCGGTCCGGGGTCGCGTGGCTCAGGTCGCTGTACTCCAGCCCGTACTCCTCGGCCAGCCAGCGCAGCACCGCCGCTTCATCCAAGGCGCCGTTGGCGTGCTGGCGCCGGAAGGCCGCGGCATCCTCGGCGCTGAGCTGCCGGGCCCGCACCATGCGCTCCAGCATGGCGTCGGGCCCGGCCGCCGTCATCAGGGGTGATGTTTGCTCGCTCAGTTCCGCCATGGCTCCGCCATCAATCCAGCGTTCCGTTGAGGACGAGAAGCGCTTCCTGGCGCGGCGTGACCAACTCGCGCAACTCCTCGCGGGCCTCCTTCAGCTTGGCCTCGCGATCGGCCGCCGCCTTGCGGAAGGCATCGAGCTTCTCCTGCAGGGATTCGGCCGACGTGTTCTGGTTGTCGAGCGCTTCCTGCAGCGCCGCGGCCTCGGGAGCCGGCTCGCCGCCGAAACCGGCGCGCGGCCCGCGGTTGCCGTCGCCGTCGCCGCCGCGACCCCGCATGCCGAATCCGCCGAACATCATTCCGGTGGCCATCGGCATCCGCAGTTCGTTGATCTTCTCGATCTTCGGCTGCAGGACGGCCCATTCCTCATCCGACGCGCCCAGCGTCTCCTTCATCCGCTCGTTCATCATGTCGCGCCACCGGCCGGGGTCCCAGCCTTCGCCGCGCTGCCGCTGGAAGCTGGAGCGCATCTCCTCGCGCGTGAGCTTGCCGTCGCCGTCGGCGTCGAGCCGCGCGAACCGTTCGGCCGGTCCGCCGAACTCCTCCGCGGTCACCACGCCGTCGCTGTTCTGGTCCATCCGGTCGAACCGGCCTTCACGCTCGCCCGGCTGAGCCTCCGCCGTCGGCAGTCCGCCCAGGAGCAGCCAACAGGCCATCAGTGTCATCCACCCGAGCTTTCGTCTCATGGTGCATCTCTCCCTTGCAGTCAGATGTGCGTGGCGGGATCAAGGCGCCACGTCACCCAGGCAGAGCAAATCCGGTTCCAGCCGCGGATATTTCATTTTTTTGGGATTGCGCACCGGATGGCGCGCATGATTTGCCGCTGGGCGGCCCCTGGCCTGTGCAAGGCTTGCACAGGCGTTCCCCGGGGCGCACCGCAGCGTACGCTCGTTGTACGTTGAGCGACGCGCACGTACGGTGATCGATGAAAATCCCCCGCGAACCCCCGCGTTCCTTCCACCCCTTCATCTTTCGCGCCACTTTTCAAGAAAATCGCTCGTCGTTTCGAGGTCGGGTGGTTCAGTAGCGAGGTCTCGGTGGAATGCGTCCGGCGTCCGTTCTCGCGAACGCGGCGCGCGGGTCGCCGGCGCCGGCCTGCAACCGTAAATTTCGATCTCCACCCACTTGGTAAATAAGGGCTGGCCAATTCCGTCAGTTTTGACTTGCAAAAGCAGCCGGAACAAGACTTATTGGTTTCATTCGGGCGAACGGTCCCGCAGGGGCGGATCGTCTCGCGCGGATCATTCACGGGGGGCCCGCCGGGGCGCGGCGGCGCGCAGCATGCCCAAGGTTTCACGCAAGGCCGTCACCCTTTCCACGCTGGCCCGGGAGCTGGGGCTGTCGACGGCGACCGTTTCGTACGTGGTCAACGGCCAGGTGCGCCAGCAGAAGATCTCGCCGGCGACGGCGGAGCGGGTGCTGCGGGCGGCGGCGGAAGCCGGCTACGTCCCCAATCGCCTGGCGCACGGCCTGCACATCCGCCGGTCGGGGGTCGTCGGCGTCATTGTGGAAAACTTCCGCCACGGCTGGGCCGACCGCGTGCTGGAGGGTCTGCAGGAGGTTCTGGACCAATACAGCTTCACGGTTTTTTCCGCGCTGCATCGCGGCGACAACAAGCGCGAACAGCGCGAGGTGCAATCCCTGCTCGAACGGCGGGCCGACGCCATCCTGACCTTTCCGCTGCCCGGCAGCCGCAGCCTGTATGAGCGGATCGTGCGTCACGGGCCGCCGCTGCTGTTCCTGGGCGACGCCTTTGAGGACTTCCCGCAGGTCAGCTATGTGGCCTGGGACGCCAGCGCCGGCGTGCGCCGCGCGGTGGAGCATCTGGCCGGCGGCGGGCGGAAGAAGATCGGCTATCTGGCGGTGCGGCGCGACTCGATCGTCCACCGCGAGCGCCACGACGCGTTCCACGAGGCGCTGCGCGAACACGATCTGCCGGTCAACCCAGCCTGGATCGGCGAGGGCAAGGCCGAGTCGCAGGCGGGGTTTTTGCGGCCGGCATCGGCGAACCACATATCGAGGGTTTCGGGTCGGAAGATGGCGTTATGGAGGTTGGACTTCATGGCGACGGGTCGTTTGATGATGGTCATGAGCATTTCGGGGGTGATTTTGCCGTAGTTTTCGTTAATGCGCTGGGCGAGGGTTTGCGCCCGATCGGGGGCTGAGATGAGGACGGTATCGGCGGGGACCGGCGGCAGTTTTGGGTGCTGTTGGCCGGCTTCGAGGACCTCAAGTTTTTCGGGGGTGGCATACACGCCGATCATGTCCTTACTGGCATCGCTGAGCACGTAGTAGTACTCGCAGGTACGCGGCGTTTTTTCCAATATAGCCAGTGCGTCGCGGACGGTTTTGGCCCGTTCCATGATATCGCGCATGAGGAAGGTCATGGGCATGCCGTCCCACTTGCCCTCGCCTTCGCCGCCGACTTCGCCCATGGCCAGGCCGTGTTCGTT
>ERZ795030.510-NODE-510-length-58957-cov-7.050881_pt1 | contig 58957 bp, 59 predicted proteins | sample MGYA00375122_ERZ795030 | MGnify/ENA primary metagenome ERZ795030 (study PRJEB30165, sample SAMN05720146) | activated sludge metagenome | isolation source: anaerobic digester from wastewater treatment plant | place: Japan | collected 2015-04-20 ... | reverse complement strand
GAAGGAGTATGGAAGCGGCAACGACAAGCTGCACGCGGTGAACGTCCTGCTGCCGGCGAACTCCGTTTCCAACGCGCCCGCGCCTGTTATATCAAAATACAGCGCGAGCATCCGCATAAAAAACGACGAGGCGACGGATTTTATGGCCGAAATGGCGGCTTCCGGCTTAATGGATTCACGCGAGAATGAATATGGCTCCTATGAGCTGCGCCTTACGGTCTACGACCAAGGCTACTCCCTCGTCGGCCCGGGCCTTCGCCAGCTTTCGCGCGTGAGCCGGTTGACGCTGACGCTGGCGTTGGCGGCGGCGGGGCTCGCCGTCGCCGTGCTCGCGGTCGTCCACGCGCTGCGCGGCAGGCGGGAGGTCGCCGCCATGCGGTCTCTTGGCACGAAGCACGCGCAGGTCATGGTCATCTCGCTCGCAGGCGTCGCGCTCGTCTGCCTTTTGGGCGCGTGCGTCGGCGCGTACGCGGGACACGCAATCTCCTGCGACGTGACGGCGCGCGTCGTCGAAAGCGCGAAGGAGGACGCGGCGGATACCACCTTCACCGCCATGATGGGCGAGGGCGAGGCAAAAGAGTTTGAGTTCCTGCTGGAGAGCGATCCCGCGCTCGCGCTCGTTTCCGGCGGCGCGGTAGCCTTCGCCTTCCTGCTGTGCGCGGGGCTGCTGCTCGCGCCGGAATTTCGCAATTCGCCCATGCTGCTGCTGGGCGCGAAGGAGTAAGGGTATGCGCACGGCTTGGCGCAACTTCACGAGGAACCGGCGCGCGACGGTCGCGGCCGTGCTCGCGGCGGCGGCGCTCACGGCGTTCCTGCTGATCTTTTCGCACAACATCCGCGTGAGCGAGGCGGAGCTTGACAACGCGTACGATACCATACCCGTGAGCGCGTATGTCGCGGGCGCTTCCGCGACGCAGCCGCCGCGCATCGGCGAAGCGCTGTACGCGGATATACTCGGGTGCGGCTTCGTGGCCTCCTCGCGCGCGGCGGCGCAATACGGCGTACGCGCGGAGGATATCCTGCGCGCGCTCGATCACATCGACGCGGACGCTCCCCTGAGGGAGTACGCTTCCTCCATCGAATGGCTGCAAGGGTACGGCGAGGATGTTTTCACGGGGAACGAGGCCGTGTGCGTCGCGCCGCGAAGCGCGGGGCTCGCGCTCGGGGATACGCTCGAAGCGCCGTTTCGGATCAGGCGCAGCGTCGCGGCAAAGCTTGTCGTCGCCGGGCTTTACGGCAGCGAGCTCGACGCCGGCATGAACGGCGCGACCTTCTATTGCCCGCTCGGGACGCTTCGCGCCCTGTTCGCGGAAAACGGGCTGCGCGTCGAATACTGCGCGCTTGAGATGGAGCTCGCGAACACGCGGGAGCTGAACGATTTCAAGGCGCGCATGAAGGAACTGAAGCTGGACGGCGGCTTCAACCGGCTGGTGGTGAACGACGCGCTGCTCATAGGCGTCACGACGCAATTGCAGCGCCACATACGCCTGCTCAAGGCGCTTTTGCCGCTCCTGTTCGCGCTCGTCGCGGCGATCGGCTTCGGGCTGAGCTTCCTGCTGCTGCGGGGAAGGCGGCGGGAAGCGGCCGTCATGCGAAGCCTGGGCGAAAGCCGCGGCCGCGTTTTTTGCGTGCTGCTGATGGAAACGGCGCTGCAGGCCGTTTTCGGGACGGCGCTCGGCGCGCTCGCGGCGCTGCTCGTCACAGGAACGCGCGCGGTAAACCCCGCGACCCTCGCGCTCGTGTTCGCCTGTTATCTGCCGGGCGGCGCGGCCGCCGTGTTCAGGCTGACGCGCGTCAACGTGCTCGGGCTGATGACGGCGAAGGAATAAAATCATTCAGGTAAAAAGCGCCGCTTCGGGCGAAACGGCCGGATGTCCGCCGCGCCCCTCTTCCGGGGAGCCCCGGCGTTCAATCCGGGCGCTTCGCGCGCGGCGATCCGCGGATGCCGGACATATATCATCAATTTTTTGGACGCATATGATATTGACGAACCGCGCGGGATATGTATATAATAACAAAGGCTACTCATCATATGATGAGGAAGCGGCGAACCCCCATATTTGTTTCATTTTTCACTTTCTGTTTTGAAGGGCCGCGAACATTCATACGGCGGCGCAAGCGGCGGGAAACCAATCGTTTCGGCATATGCCCGCCATCGGGGCGGGCGCGAACGCGCGACTTACGCATTCATCTGTAAAACTGAAAACAAATACAAAAGCCATAACGTGCAATCGAATATCAGGAGGTCAAGCTATGAAGGCTCTTAACGTGGCCGTGGTAGGCGCATTGGGGGCGGTGGGCGGCGAAATGCTCAAAACGCTTGAGCAGCGCGCGTTTCCCATCCGCTCGATCAAGCCTTTGGACGTCGCCGTGAACGTTTCGAGGGAAATCGTGTTCGCCGGGCGCAGGGTCGCCGTGCAGGAGGCGAGGGAGGGCGCTTTTGAGGATGTGGATCTGGCCCTGTTCTCCGCGGGTTCCGAGGCGAGCCTCGCGCTTGCGCCCGCGGCGGTCCGTGAGGGCAGCGTCGTCGTGGACAATTCAAGCGCGTGGCGCATGGAAGCGGATGTGCCCCTCGTGGTGCCCGAGGTCAACCCGGAGGCGCTCAGGCTGCACAAGGGCATCATCGCCAATCCCAACTGCTCGACCATACAGATGGTGGTCGCGCTCAAGCCCCTGCACGAGCTATTCAAAATCAGGCGCGTCGTGGTTTCCACCTATCAGGCGGTATCCGGCAGCGGGCAGAGGGCGATCGACGAGCTCAGGCGCCAGGCGGAGCAGTTCTGCCGCGGCGAGGCCGTCACGCACGAGGTCTATCCGTACCAGATCCTGTTCAACGCCCTGCCCCACATAGACGTGTTCCTCGAAAACGGCTACACCAAGGAAGAGATGAAAATGGTCGACGAGACCCATAAAATACTCGACCCCGCCATCGCGGTGACCGCCACGACCGTGCGCATACCGGCGTTTCGCGGGCACAGTGAGTCCATCAACATCGAAACGGAGCGCAAGGCGGATCTGGCGCAGGCGAGGGAAGCTCTGCGCGCCGCCAAAGGCGTCGTGCTCGCGGATGATCCGCAAAGGCTTGTTTACCCGCTGGCGCTCGGCTCGGAGGGTACGGACGACGTCTACGTCGGAAGGCTGCGCCTTGACGAATCGGTCGAAAACGGCATGAACTTCTGGGTGGTGGCGGATAACCTGCGCAAGGGCGCCGCGCTCAACGCGGTGCAGATCGCGGAAAAGATGCTTGAAATGAACCTGATCTGACATCCTTATGGGATGCGGCGGCGGCCGGGCCCGGCGAAGCCCGCGCGCCGCCAAAACGCGGCGGAGGGATGGGAAAATGAAGCTCAACAAGGACGTTTGCGTGATCGGCGGGGGCATCATGGGCCTCATGACGGCCTACTACCTGTGCAAGCGGGGCAGATCCGTCGTTATTTTGGAGAAATCCGAAATCGGCTCCGGCGCTTCGGGCGCCTGCGACGACATGATACTGCTGCAATCCAAAAAGCCGGGCATCGCGCTGACGCTCGCGATGGAGAGCCTCGAGATGTTCCCCGGCCTTTGCGACGAGCTCGGCGGCGATCTTGGCTTTGAAACCCGCGGCGGCATGATACTCATCGAGGATGAAAAGCAGCTTCGGGTGATGGAGAGCTTCGTCGGGGAGCAGAGGAAGTACGGGCTCAAGGTGGACATACTCGACAGGGCCGCGATGCGCAAAAAACAGCCGCATGTGGCGGATTATATGCTCGCCTCCACTTACAGCGCGACCGACTCGCAGGTAGACCCCCTCCGGCTCATGCGCGCGCTTTTGCGCAGCGCGACGAAAAAGGGCATGGAGATTTTTCGCGGCGCGCCCGTCGTATCGATCGAGCGCCTTGGCGACCATTGGGCGGTGGCGGCGCGGGACGATTTGATGGTGGAGTGCGACTTTGTGGTCGTCGCGGCGGGCGCGTGGTCGAGGCAGGTGGGCGAGCTGATCGGCGTGAACATCCCCATCATACCGCTCAAGGGGCAGCTCGCGATCACCGAACAGATCGCGCCCATAGGGGAGACCAACGTATGGTCGGCCATGTATATCGCGGCCAAGCTCGACCCGACCATCATGCCCGAGCGGAGCGAATACGACAAAAAAATTGGGCTCAGCTTCTCGTTCACGCAGACGAGCACCGGCAACTACCTGATCGGCAGCACGCGCGAGCACGCCGGCTACGACAAGAGCACGGCGTTCGAGGCGATCCAAAAAATCATGAATCAGGTGCGCGGGTTTTTCCCCGTGATGGATTCGGTCAACGTCATACGCACCATAGCGGGTTTCAGGCCCGCGAGCGAGGACGGCAGCCCGATCGTAGGGCCGATAGATCAAAGGCCCGGCATATTCGTGGCGGCTGGCCACGAGGGAGACGGCGTGGCGCTGGCGCCCGTAACCGGCAAAGCCGTGGCGGATATGGTGTGCGGCAAAGGCGATCGCCTGCGCTTTGATCCGCTCAACCTGCGCAGGTTCGCATAACGGGGCACCGTGGGACGAAAGAAATTGGGGGTGGGGCGCTTTATTGGTCGTGTGGCATTCCCGGGACTCAACGCAACCAAACGAAACTAACAGGTAAGGAGGAAAGCAAATGTCAACCGGAACATGGATGTGGATTGTCACAATCGCTTTGTGCGCGGGCTTCATGGTCATTGCGTTCAGGCAAAAGAGCAAAGCGGAAGCCAGCTTTTCCAACTATGCCATCGGCGGCGGCGTGTTGCCGTTTTACCTCATTTTCTTCACTCATTTTGCCAACATCATGGGCGTGGGCAACTTTGTCGGCCACGCCGGCAGCGCGTATGTAACCGGCCTGCCCTGGCTCGCCTTCATACTGGGCGAGCAGGGGTCCAAGATCATATTCGCGATCGCATTTGCGGCGATGGCAGGCAGGTTTACGTACAACACTTTCCCGGAAATGATAGACGACCTCATCTCCCGCGATAAGGTGACGCGCGCGATGGCGGGCGTTCTGGCGTCCTGCATCATGATCGCGTGGGTAGGCGGCCAGGGCAAAGCGTTCGGCCAGATATTCAACGTGTTCACCGGGGCGGATCCGCTCCCGATCATCATTCTCTTCACCGCCGTCTTCATCGTGTATACGTCTTTGGGAGGGATATATTCACTCGTCTGGATGGATTTGATACAGGGCGTACTCGTCGTCGCGTTCGGCCTGGCGTTCTACTTCATCGCCTTCAAGCAGATCAACTTCGACCTCGGGCATCTGGGCGACCGCCTCGCCGCTGTCGGAAAGGCCGAGCTGTGGACGTTTAAGAACACGGACGTCATAAGCCTGATCACCAAATTCGTAACGGGCTGCATCGGCATACTCGTGGCGCAGCTTTACTGGCAGCCCTGCTTCGCGGCCAAAAGCCCCAAGACCGCCAGAAGGAGCATGTTCTGGGGCGGCGGCAGCGCCATCGTGTTCGTGCTGATGACCGCATTGGTGGGCCTGATCATCGCGACGCTCAACCAGGATCTCGACGCCAACACCGCCATGCCCTGGTTCATGCAGAACAGGGTGACGCCGGTCATCGCCGTCATGATCTTCGTGCTGATACTGGCGGCGGGCATGAGCTCCGCGGACTCCAACCTCAACGCGGCCTCGATCCTGATCGCCAACGACCTGGTCAAGCCCTTCCGCCCCTCGATCAAGGATAAGCAGATGATCACCCTCGCGCGCATACTCACGCTCGTCATCGGCGTTGCCGCGGCTCTGGGCGCGATATTCGCCACGAGCATCATGGCGCTCTTCTCGAGGGCGTATTCCATGGCGGGCGCGGGCCTGGTGCCGCTTTTGATCATCGGCCTCCTGTGGAAGGAGAACAAGGGCGCCGATTATAAGATGGGCACCAAGAACAGCAAGGTGACGCCCTGGGGCGCCCGTTCGGGCATCGTGGTAGGCGCGGTGCTTTCGCAGATCACGGCGCTCGGCCCCAACGCGATACTGATCGCGCTGGCGGCTTCCGCCGTGTGCATCGTGGTGGTTTCGCTGGCCACCAAGAACGTCAAGAACCACCCGAAACTCGTCAGCGAAGGCAACGTCAACCCCGTTGCGAAGGAATACTCCGCATAAGGCACAAAGCGGCCTGGAACGGCGCGCCCGCGCCGTTCCAGCCGTGTTCAGCCGCGAGGCGGCAGCGGGCCGCTTTTTATAGCCGCGATATGCTTTGCGGCGGATGGCGGTTTGGTGTATAATTTGTCAATATGCAAAAAATATACAACAGACCGGAGCGTGTTTCAACAATGAAAAACAAATTGTTCAAGAAGGATATCGCGGTGCTCGAATGCCTGAAAAGCTCGGATGTTCCGCTGGGCTCGTGGAACCTGGTGGAAAAGCTTGAAAACAGGGGCATGAGCGTGAGCTCGGCCACCATAGGACGCATACTGAGCAGCCTGGAAAGCAAGGGCTTCGTCAAAAAAAACGGGCACAGCGGCCGCATCATCACGCGGGAAGGGCTCGAGGCGCTGAGCAACGTCAAGCTGATGGATAAAATCAAGCAGCACAGCGAAACGCTCGAGCAGATGGTCACCAGCACCGCGCTGGACGATTATATCCTCGTTTTGCAGGCGCGCAAGGCCATCGAGCGCGAAACCGCGCGTTTGGCCGCCCAGAACATCACCGACGCGGAGCTCGCCGCCATGGAGGAAACGCTCAACGAGCAAAGCAGGCGCCACGCCGCGGGCGAATCCATCGCGGGCAACGACATCAGCTTCCACTGGGCGATCGCCCGCGCTTCGCGCAATAAGGTGCTCGAGGCGCTGTACCTGATGATGTTCAGCTACGGCCAGCAGACGACCATATTCGAGTACATACGCAAGCAGGTGAACGCCGTGTATATGTCGTCCCACCTGGAGGTGTTCGCGGCGCTCAAAGCGCACGACCCGTGCGGCGCCGAAGAGTGCATGATGAAACACATGGATAATCTCATAAAGGACGTCGTCTGCTACTGGGACATGTTTTACGAACAGGATGAAGATTGAGCGTTTCGCCCCGGCGAGGCGCGGAAGGCGGGAAAGCGAAATGTGCGACGAAATCATATGCCGCTGCGAGGAGGTTACGCGCAGCGAAATCGAAGCCGCCATAGAGGACGGAGCCGTAACCATGAACGAGCTCAAAAGGTTCACCCGCGCGGGCATGGGCCTGTGCCAGGGGCGCACCTGCCGGCGGCTGACGGAACGCATTCTGGCTGAAAAAACGGGCGTGCCGCTCGGGGAAATCACGCCCTCCACGTTTCGGCAGCCCGTTCGCCCCGTAAAGGCGGAAATTTTTGAGTAAGACCGCAAAAGGTTCCATATAAAGGAGGGAGGCCGCATGAAAAGCTGGGGAAGACTGATCACCGCGATGGTTACGCCCATGGACGAACAGGGCGGCGTAAATTATGAAAAAGCCGCGGAGATCGCGCGGCGTTTTGTGGAAGAAGGAACCACCGCGCTCGTGGTGAGCGGCACGACGGGCGAGTCGCCCACACTGAGCGCCGCGGAGAAGGAAAAGCTGTTTATTGCGATAAAAAAGGCGGTGGACGTGCCGGTCATCGCCGGCGCGGGCACCAACTCCACCGCGGCGAGCATCGAAAACGCGCGCCGCGCGCTCGATTGCGGCGTGGACGGACTGCTTGCGGTGGTGCCGTATTACAACAAGCCCAATCAGGATTCCATCTACGCGCACTTCGCCGCGTTCGCGCAGGCGACGCCGCTGCCCGTCATGCTCTATAACGTGCCCGGGCGGACGGGGACGAACATGACGGCGGAAACCTCGATCGCGCTGTCCCAAATACCCAACATCACCGCGCTCAAGGAAGCCTCGGGCGACCTGGTGCAGCTTGCCAAAGTGGTTCGCGACGCAAACGCCGATTTCGCAGTCTATACCGGCGAGGACGCCCAGATACTGCCCACGCTCGCGGTGGGCGGATACGGCGTGGTTTCGGTTGCCTCCCAGGTGGTCGGCCGCGAAATCCAGCGCATGATCGAGAGCCATCTTGCGGGGCGCGCGGCGGAGGCGGCCGAATTGCACCTGAAGCTCGTGGGCATCGTCGAAAAGCTTTTCATGACCGCTAACCCCATTCCCATCAAAGCCGCGCTCAACCTGATGGGGCTCGAGGTGGGCTGCACGCGGCTTCCCCTCGCGCCGCCCGCGCCCGCGGTTGTGCGCGCGCTGCGCGAGGAGCTTACCGCGCTCAACCTGATTTCGGGGGGATGAAGCATGAACAGGGTCCCGCACCATCCCATTTTGGGCGACGAGCCGCCGGCAAAGGAAGTGCAAATTTTTGTGGACGGCCGGCCCGTGGCCGCGCGCGAGGGCGAGATGATCGCCGCGGCGCTGATCGCGAACGGTATTTTCAAATTCCGTTATACCCCGCATGCGCATAAGCCGCGGGGGGTGTACTGCGCCATAGGCCGCTGCACGGACTGCGTTATGACGGTCGACGGCGTGCCGAACATACGCACCTGCATCACGCAGGTGAGGGACGGCATGCGCGTCGACACCCAGCACGGCATGGGCGCGTGGCAGAAAGGGGACGGGCATGACCCAAACTGATTTGGCAATCGTAGGCGCGGGCCCGGCCGGCCTTTGCGCGGCCATCGAGGCCAAGCGGGCAGGCGCGGACGTGCTGCTCATAGACGAAAACGCGCGGCCCGGAGGACAGCTTTTCAAGCAGATCCACAAGTTTTTCGGCTCGCGCGCGCATAAGGCGGGCACGCGGGGCATGAACATCGGCACGGAGCTTTTGGATCAGACAAGAGAGCTCGGCATAAACGTATGGCTCGGCAGCGAAGTCCTGGGCCTTCAGAACGGGCACGACCTGTGGGTGGTGCGCAACAGGGTACAAACCGAGATGGTGCGCGCGAAAAAGATCATACTTGCGACGGGCGCCACCGAGAACGCGCTCGCCTTCCCCGGCTGGGAGCTGCCGGGCGTCATGGGCGCGGGCGCGGCGCAGACGCTGATCAACGTCAGCCGCGTTTTGCCCGGCAGGCGCGTGGTCACGGTGGGCTCGGGGAACGTGGGCGTGATCGTTTCCTATCAGCTTTTGCAGGCGGGGGCGGAAGTGGCGGCCATCGTGGAGGCGCTTCCCGCGCTGGGCGGTTACGGCGTGCATACCGCCAAGGTGCGGCGCGCGGGGGTGCCTTTCTACACCTCGCATACCGTCAGGCGCGCAATCGGCGCGGAGCGCGTGGAGGCCGTGGAGCTCGTGGCCCTCGACGCGTCGTTCAAACAGGTGCCCGGCACCGAGCGCGTTCTCGGGGCGGATACCCTATGCCTCGCCACGGGCCTGACGCCGCTGACGGAGCTCGCGTGGCTCGCGGGCTGCAAATTCGATTTCGTGCCCGCGCTCGGCGGGCATCTGCCCATACACGATTGCGCCATGCGCACCACGCAAAAGGACATATTCGTGGCGGGCGACATCGCGGGCGTGGAGGAAGCGAGCACCGCCATGGAAGAAGGGAGGCTCGCGGGCGTGAACGCCGCGGCCGATCTTGGTTATTTGACGGAGGCGGAGGCGCGCGCGCGCTCCAGCGAAATCTGGGAGAGCCTCAACGCGCTGCGCAGCGGCTGCTTCGGGTCCAAACGGCGCGAGGCGAAGGATTATATGCTGCGAAAAGGGAAAGAGGTGATCGCATGAGCGGCTCGCTTAAAAAGACAGGAGCGCCCTCGCTTGAGGAGCTCGCGGCGTCCCCCGCGTTCCCGAGCGAGGAGCAGTTCAAGCGCGGCCCCGTCGCGGTGATCGAATGCGTCGAGGAGATCCCCTGCAATCCCTGCGAATCATCGTGCCCCCGCGGCGTCATCCGCGTCGGCGAACCCATCACCAATCTGCCCGTGATCGATCTTGACGGGTGCGTCGCCTGCGGCGCGTGCGTGGCGGCGTGCCCGGGCCTCGCGATCTACATCAAGGATTATACATACGGCCCGGACACGGCGAGCATATCCTTCCCGTACGAGTACCTGCCGCTGCCCAAAGCCGGCGACGTTGTCGAGGTCGTGGACCGGTATGGCGGGACCGTCTGCAAGGGCACCGTGCTCAAGGTTCGCTCGCCCAAGGCTTACGACCGGACGGCGGTGGTCACCGTCGAATATCCAAAGGAGTTTTTTTACGAAGCCATAAGCATGAAAAGGCTTGCGTGCTGATCCTGCGGTTTTCTCTTTAACAAAACAGAACAAACAAAAGGCGTGCCGCAACAGTTCTCTGTCACGGCGCGCCTTTTCGGGTCAGCGCTCCCTGGTGGTCCGGCGCACGACGAGCTGCGGCGTGAGCTGCATCTCGAGCGTGTCAAGCCCCTTGTTGCTCGAGATGCTGTCCATGAGCATCATGGCGGCGAGCCGGCCGGTCTGCTCGGAGGGGTAGCGCACGGTCGTGAGCGCGGGGGAGTATACGCCCGCGAAGGGAATGTCGTCGAAGCCGATCACGGACACGTCCTCGGGCACGCGGATGTTGTTGTTGATCAGCGTCTGTATGACGCCGAAGGCGACCATATCGTTGATGCAGATTATGGCTGTGGCGTCGCAGCGGCTCTCTATGAACTGCGCGGCCACCATGGCGCCCGCGGTGAGCTCGATGTCGTTGCCGTAGGAATCGTTCGAGGGGTCGGCGACGAACAGGTAATCCTTTTCGGGCGAGACGCCCGCGCCCGCAAGCGCCTCCTGATAGCCGAGGTAAATCTCCTGCCTCGTCCAGCGGCTCAGCGGCGTTGTCGCGAAGGCGATCTGCCTGTGCCCGAGCTTCAGTAGGTAGTTGGCGGCGAGCGTGCCGCTGCCGCGCGAGTCGAAGCTGATCACGGGGCATTTCGCGCCGTGGATCTGCTGGTCGAGCAAAACGATCTTCATGCCCTTCTCGACGTACTGGTTGATCGTGTCGGGCGAGGTGTCCACCGAGGAGATGATCGCGCCCAGAGAGCGCCTTTGGTAGAGCTGGCGCAGGTACTCCTGCTCCCTGGCGGCGTCCCGCTCGGTGTTGCACAGCACGAATATGTAGTCCCGCTCGGACACGACCGCGTTGATGCCGCAGAGCGCCTGCAGGTAGAACGGGTTGGAAATGTTCGGTATGATCAGGCCTACGTCGCGGCTGTCGTCGCGCCGAAGAAGCTGCGCCGCGAGGTTCGGATGGTACCCGAGCTCCGCCGCAGTGGCGCGCACGCGCTCGCGCAGAACCTCGTTCATCGGATAGTCGGCGTTGCCCAGCGCGCGCGAAACCGTCGCGATGGACACGTGCGCCTCTTGCGCGACATCCCGGATCGTGGGTCGTTTCATTTCCTTGGCCATGTCTCAACACCCCATCAATATAGATTGCTAAAAAAGTGGCTTCGCCGCTTTTTTGAGATTTACAGGAAGCGCCGGCCGCCCGCGAATAAAGCCCCCCAGGAGTTGCGGCCCCCGAAACCCCGGATTTTCTCGGCGCCCCGCGCTCAGGAGACCCCCGCCGAGGGCGTCAGCACCCCGAGGCGCGTGAGCGCGAACAGCGCCGCGCTCATGATAACAAGGTAAAACAGCGTGGAGCATACGACGGCGTCCACGGCGTACGCCGCGTCGCAGTCATAGGCGCGCGCCCACACGATCGAAGCCACCGGCGCGGGGCTGGCGAAGAGCGCGCCGGTCAGCACGGCCGTCTGCCGCGCGGCGAAGGGCAGCAGCAGCAGCGCCACGCCCGCGGGCAGCAGCAGCGTCTTATAGAGCGCGTAGCGGACCGCCGCGCCGTTGCCAAGCCAGCGAAAGAAACCGTGCCTGTGCAGCATCGCGCCGAGGTAGACGAGCGCGAGCGGCGTGGTCATGCCGCCGAGCCCGTCGATCGCGGGCAAAAGCTGCGCGGGCAGTTCGAGCCGGGTCAGCTTTAAGAGCAGCGCCGCCGCGAGCGCGAGTATGCAGGGATTGAGCAGCGCGCGCCGAAGGCCCGCCTTGCCCTCGCCGGGGCGGAAGCCGGCGAACAGCGCGTAATACAGGCTATAGATGAGCACATCCTGCGCCGAGCCGTGCAGCACGGCGACAGCGACGGCCCCGGGACCGAGGAATATGCTCAGAAGCGGTATGGCGACGTATGTGACGTTGCCGATGGCCATCTGGAAGCGCAGCACGGGCCTGCGTTCCGGCGCGGCGCGGCGGAACAGCAGCGCGCCCGCGAGATACAGCCCGAGCGTCACGGCGAGCGTCGAGAGCGTCACGGCGAGGCCGCCGGACGCAAACGCGCGCGCGTCGAGCCGGGAAAACGAGGAAAGTATCAGCGCGGGGTAGCAAACGTTGATCAGCAATTCGGGCAGCACGCGCTCCGCTTCCGCGGAAACTACGCGGAAACGGGCGGTAAAAAATCCGACGGCGATCGCCGATATGAAGAACAAAAACCCACCCAACTGCATAAACGCCCCGTAAATCCGTATATTCTGGAATTTATTCACATACTTGCGTTATGTGGATTGTAGCATCGAGGCAATTATACCATATGTATTTCAAATTTCAAACATAAAAAAAGAAAACGTTTACAAAGATATTGCATGCTTTTACCTGTTGCAGAAATGCGGATATATTGATAATATGATGCCGCACGAAGCTTGGTGCTCCAAATCTCCACGGAAATCAGTCGGAAACCGGCGACTTGAGACATGAAACCGGAAAACGTTTACAGAAATGGACATCCAAGCCTTTACACGAGGTTTATGCACAACCGTGCAATTGAATAAACCTGACAAAAAAAGTAGGAGGAGAAAGATGAAGAAATATCTGGCTGTTTTGCTCGCCGTCGTCTTCGTCGCCGCCATGGCCGTGACCGGGTGCAATCCCGCGGACCAGGGCAGCACGCCCGACGCGTCGGCACCGGTGCAAACGCCCGCAAACACGCAGGGCGGAGCGGAAACCCCGACCGAAGAGCCCAACCTCGAGCCCATCAAGATCGGCTGCATTCAGGATACCAGCGGCGGCGCGTCCATCGCGGGCAAGCCCAACGAGTGGGGCGTCCAGTACGCGGTGAAATGGATCAACGAAAACGGCGGCGTCAACGGCCGCATGATCGAGCTCTACACCCGCGACTGCCAGAACGACGCGGAAGTCGGCGTGACCTGCTACCGCGAGCTCGTGGACGAAATCGGCGTGAGCGCCATCATCGGCCCGCCGCTCTCCAACCCCGCGTCCGCATGGGTGGACCTCGCGACGGAGGATCAGATCCCCATCGTCGGCCACTTCATGGACGAACAATGCACGACCGATCCCGAAACCGGGGAAGCGTATCCCTATATGTTCCTCGCGGAGCCGTCCTGCTCGGTGCAGAGCTACATCCTCGCGCAGTACGCGATGGAAGAGCTCGGCGTAAAGACCGTGGCGACGCTCTTCAACACCTCCAACGCCTACGCCGTCGCGCATGAAGCGCCGTTTGTTGATTATATTAAAGCCAACGGCGGTACGGTGCTCGCGGAGGAAACCTTCACCTGGACCGATACCGACTACACGGCGCAGGCCCAGAAGATCGCGGCCCTCAATCCGGACGCGGTTCTGCTGTGCGACTACTGCAACCAGATGGTCACGGCCTACGACAACCTGCGCGACGCGGGCTACACGGGCAAGATCCTCGGCGCCAACACGATGTATCCTCCGTTCAACACGCTCGTGAAGAACAAGGTGTACGACTGCTACTTCGTGCAGAACTACGACCTTAAGGATACCACCAAGGGCACCATCGCCGAGCTCGTCGCGACCCAGATGGCGGACACCAACACCGATTACCCGACCTCCAACGTCGGCTTCGGCTGGGACGCCGCCATGGTCCTTTACAACGCGATGCTCCAGGCGAACGACCCGGCCGACGGCGAGGAAGTTCGCGAGATCCTCGAGAACAATACGGCCGACGTGCTCTCCGCGGGCGGCGAGACCATCACCATCGACCCGGCGACGCACCGTCCCACGCGCGACATGGGCATGTACATCGCCACCTACGACGAGAACAACGAAATCGTCTGCCTCGTTTACAGGACCACCGACTACGTGAAATAACCCCGGCCGCGCACAGGTCAAACGAGCTTTGAGGGCGAGCGGTCATCGCTCGCCCCCAATTTTCCTTTAAGGAGTCTTCGTATGAGTTTACAGCTATTGATCAGCGGAATTTCGCTCGGGTCCGTCTACGCGCTGATTGCGGTGGGCTTTGCAATCGTGTTCAGCGTGTTGAAGTTCAGCAATTTCGCGCACGGAGGCATGATCAGCGCCTGCGCGTACATCGGCTACTATTTTCAGCGTTCCTTCCCCTCGACCCCGCCGATCTATGTGACCATCCTGTTCTCGGCGCTTTGCGGCGTGGCGCTTTCATTCCTCGTCGACTTCATCGCCTACCGGCGCCTTCGCGCCAAGCAGGCGCCTAACATTTATTATTTCCTCGCGTCCATCACGGTTTCAATCGCGATCGTTCAGATACTGTCGGTTTTCTACGGGAACAACCTCTACGCTTACCCCGCGATATTTGAAAGCACCACGTTTTTTATCGGCAGCATTCGTTTTTCCACGATAGATACGCTGATACTGCTCGTTTCCCTCGCGATGCTCGCCGTTTTGATCTATCTCATCGACAAAACGCGCGTGGGCCTTGCCATACGCGCCGTCGCGATCAACGCGCAGACCAGCAAGCTCATGGGCATCAACTCCGGCTTCATCATCGTCGCCGTGTTCGCCATCGCGGGCGTGCTCGCGGGCGTCTCGGGCGTGCTGCTCGGGCTCAAGTATTCCATCTACCCGACGCTCGGCTCGCAGATGATGCTCAAGGGCTTCATCGCCTCGGTCATAGGCGGCCTCGGCTCGCTCTCCGGCGCCATCGCCGCGGCCATCATACTCGGCGTCGTCGAGATTTTCCTGACCTATTATCTCGGCTCCCTGTCCACGCCGATCATCCTCTTTGGCGTCATGCTGGTGTTCCTCGCGGTGCGGCCCGAGGGAATCGCCGGCCGGTTCGCCAAGGATAAAGTATAAGGAGGCGCCGTGAGCAACTATCAACTTTCCCTGATCATGCTGGCCTGCATCTCGGTGATCTCGGTCAGCGGCGTGTTCGCGATGACGAGCCTCGCCGGCATGTTCTCGCTCGGCCAGGCGGCGTATATGTCCATCTGCGCGTACCTGACGTTCTGCCTCGCCAAATACCTCGATTTGCCCGTGATGCTCACGGCCGTCGTGGGCCTGGCCGCGAGCGGGCTCGTCGCGCTCATCATCAGCCTGCCCGCGCTCAAGCTCCGCAGGGATTATTTTGCCCTGCTCTCGGTGGGCTTCGGGGAGATGATCTCCTCGATCGTGATTTTGCTCGGCAAATGGACCAACGCCTCCATCGGCTTTTCGCGCATCCCCAAGGTCGACAACCTCGTTCTGGTGATACTCGGCATCACGGCGCTCGTGCTGTTCATGGTCAGGAATCTCAAGCGCTCGCGCTTTGGCAGGATGTGCATCGCGCTCAAAACCGACGAGATCGCGGCCAAGAGCTTCGGCATCGACGTTTACAGGCTCAAGATCAAGATCTACGTCATCGCCTCCATGATCGCCGCGGTCGCGGGCATCTGCTACGGCTTGCGCAACCGCGTGATCTCGCCGGACGCATTCGACTGGTCGCTCTCGGCGGAGATGCAGATACTGCTCTTCTTCGGCGGCACGAACTCGCTCACGGGTTCCGTGATCTCCGCTGCGGCGCTCAAGATTTTGCCGGAGTTCCTCAAGGGCGTGTCGTTCTTCGGCGTGAGCCTGCAGGACTGCAAGACCATCATCTACTGCGCGCTGATCATCGTCATCATCAACTTCCGCACAAAGGGCATCATGGGCGAGCACGAGCTTTCGCTCGCGCCGCTCGTAAAGCTCGCCCGGAAGGCGGGCGCGCGCCGCGCAAAGGAGAGCAAATGAGCCGCTGCATATTGAAAACCGAAGGCATACGCAAGAACTTCGGCGGCGTCGTCGCCGTCAAGGACTTTTCCTTCGAGATCGACGAGGGGCAGATCATCGCCATCATCGGGCCCAACGGCGCGGGGAAGACGACGATCTTCAACCTGGTCTCCAAGATCTACGAGCTCGACGCGGGCAAGATCTCGCTGTGCGGCGCGGACATCACGAAAAAGTCGCAGATCGAGGTCGCGCGCATGGGCATATCGAGGACCTTCCAGAACGCGCGCCTGTTCACGGGCCTCAGCGTTCTCGACAACGTGCGCGTCGCGCTCGACTTCGCGGGCAAATACAGCCTCATCGAGGCGATGCTCCTTTTGCCCCGCCGCTGGAAGACGGAGCGGGAAACCACGCGCCGCGCGATGGACTGCCTGGAGCTTCTCAACCTCGACCGGTACGCCGGGCAGCGTCCGGCGAACCTTCCCTACGGCATACAGCGCCGCGTGGAGATCGCCCGCGCGCTCGTATCCAACCCCAAGGTTCTCATGCTCGACGAGCCCGCCGCGGGCCTCAACCCGGAGGAGCTGTTCCAGCTCATGGACTTCCTGCGCGAGATCAGGGCGAAATACCCGCAGCTCGCCATGCTGATCATAGAGCACCGCATGGACCTCGTGATGAGCATCAGCGACTACATCTACGTGCAGGATTTCGGCGAAACCATCGCGCAGGGCGTCGCCTGCGAGATACAGAACGACCCCCTGGTGCTCAAGGCCTATCTTGGAGAGGAGGAGTAAGCGCATGCCGGCTATATTGGAAGTCCGCGGCCTGAAGGTCCGTTACGGCGTGCACGAGGCGGTCTGCGGCGTGGACATGGCCTTCGAGGAAGGCAAAATCACCGCGATCATCGGCTCCAACGGCGCGGGCAAGACCACCATCATCAACGCCATTTCGGGCGCGGTCAGGCGCGAGGGGAAGATACTCTACCAGGGCGCGCCGCTGACGGATAAAGCCAACCGCGTCGTCCGCCGGGGCATCGTGCAGGTGCCCGAGGGCAGGAAGATATTCCCCGGGCTGAGCGTGGAGGAAAACCTCAGGCTCGGCGCGTACACGGTCAAAAGCAACCGCGAAATCGAGCGGCTGCTTCGCGAGCAATACCGCATGTTCCCGCGCCTCGGGGAGCGCAGGAAGCAGGACGCGGGCACGCTCTCCGGCGGAGAGCAGCAGATGCTCGCCATAGGGCGCGGGCTCATGGCGCTGCCGCGCGTGATCATGCTCGACGAGCCCTCGCTCGGCCTCGCGCCGGTGATCGTGACGGATGTGTTCAACAACATCCGCCGCATCCGCGACGAGGGCATCACGGTGATACTCGTCGAGCAGAACGCGAAAAAGTCGCTGGGCATCTGCGATTACGGCTACGTCATCGAGAACGGGAAAGCCGTCATCGAAGGGACGGGCGCGGAGCTCCTGTGCAACGAGGAGGTCAAGAACGCCTACCTCGGCGCGGCGCGGGAATGCTGAGCCCCGGCAAAACACAATTCGTTTGTTTCAGGATGGAGAACGCACGGCGCGAAGCGCTGTGTTGAGGAAGGCTTAAAGACATGGAACTGCTGAACTGCAAAATCGAGAATCTGCCTGTGCGCGTGTTCGAAACGCGCGAGGAAATGGGAAAGGCCGCGGCAAAGGACGCTGCGGAGCGCATCAAAAACATCATCGCGAAAAACGGCGTGGCGAACGTGGTGTTCGCGGCCGCGCCCTCGCAGAACGAGCTCATCGAGGAGTTGCTTGGCTGCGGCATAGACTGGTCGAAGGTGCGCGGCTTCCATCAGGACGAATACATCGGCATCGGCGAAGAGGAGCCCGCGGGCTTCGGCAACTTCCTGCGCCGCGCCATATTCGACCGCGTCGAATTCAAAGAGCTGCACTATCTCCTGTGCAAACCCGAAGAGGCGCAGGACAAGTGCGGGGAGTACGCCGAACTCTTCAGGAAATATCCCGCGGACCTGATTTTCCTTGGCGTGGGCGAAAACGGGCACCTCGCGTTCAACGACCCGCCGGTCGCGGATTTCGAGGACCCCAAGGCCATCAAAATCGTCGCGCTCGACGACGCCTGCCGCAGGCAGCAGGTCAACGACGGCTGCTTCGAGCGGTTCGAGGACGTACCCGCGCAGGCGATGTCGCTGACGATGTCGTTCATCCGCTCGGTGCCGGAGGCGATCTGCGTCGTGCCGAGCGTCAGGAAGGCCGAGGCCGTCGCGCGGGCGCTGCGCGGCGAGATATCGACCGCCTGCCCGGCGAGCATACTAAGGAGGCTCGGCAACGCCGCGCTCTATCTCGACCGCGACAGCGCGTCGCTCGCGTTCGCGGGCATCTGAGCAAACGACTTTGAGAAAATGGAGGAAACAGAGCATGTATTGGAACACAGCCGATGAAATCATGGCGGCGGATCCGGAACTCGCGATCATACCCGTGGGATCGATCGAGCAGCATGGGCCGCATATGCCGGTCATGACGGACTGGGCCGTCGCGTCGGAACTCGGAAAACGCGTGCAGGCGAAGCTGGGCGGCTTTTTGCTGCCGGCCCTCCCCGTGAGCACCTGCCGCGAGCAAATGGGCAAGAAGGGCGCCGTCTGGATGGAGCCGCCGACGTTCTACAATATGATGTGCGACATCGTCCTCTCGCTCAAGGAGCAGGGCTTCAAAAAGGTGCTGATACTCCAGTGCCACGGCGGCATCTTCATCATGACGCCCATCGTGCGCGACCTCAACGCGAAATATAATCCCGACCTGATGGTGGCGCTGTTCGATCCCATCGCCATCTGGCCGCGCCTGTGCCGGGAAGGCATAACCGAGGATACCGCGGAACTGCACGCGGGCGAGGGCGAAACCTCGATGATGCTCGCCATCGCGCCGGAAACCGTGCATATGGACAGGGCCGTCGACTTCGTGCCGGACGTGCCGCGGAACTACCTGAACTACGGCGGCGTGCTGCGCCATTGCCCGGCCGGCGTCTGGGGCAGGGCGACGCTCGGCGCGGCGGACAAGGGCGAACGCATGCTCGCGCGCACAGCGGAAATCGCGGCCGAGGAGGCCGAGAAGGCCTTCGCCTTCATGCGGGCGAAGGAAAAGCTCAACTACAGCAGCTTCTAAAGGAGGAACGCCATGAAAAAGCTCAGGGTCCTGATCGTCGGCGCGGCGTTCTCGGCGGATCTGCACGCCGACGCGTACAGCCGCATACTCGACAAGGTCGAGATCGCGGGCATCTGCGACAAGGATATGGCCCGCGTGCGCGCGCTCGCCGCGCGCTACGGTTTCGAAGGCTTCGCGGAATACGACGACTACGCCGCGGCCATAGCGGCGTGCGAATGCGATCTCGTCGACGTCTGCATGCCCAACTTCCTGCACAGGGACGTCGCCGTGCTCGCGCTCGAGCGCGGGAGGGACGTCGTGTGCGAGAAGCCGCTCGCCACCACCGTCGAGGACGCGCAGGAGATGGTGGATACGGCCAGGCGCGTCGGAAAGCGCATTTATTACGCCGAGGACTGGCTCTTCGCGCCCGCGTTCCTCAGGGCGCAGGAAATCGTGGCGAGCGGCAAACTCGGCAAGCCCCTCTACATCCGCGCGCGCGAGTGCCACAGCGGCTCGCACAGCCCCTTCGCGCAGCTTCTTAAATACTGCGGCGGCGGGTGCATGGTGCACCTGGGCGTGCATCCGGTGGGCTTCATGCTCGCGCTCAAGAACAACGCCTGGAAGGAGCTCGTCGCCATGACCTCCGGCGGCAAGGAACACAACCTCATCCACAGCCGGATGGAGGGCGAGGACTGGGCGGGCGCGTTCATCCGCTTTGAGGACGGCACCTACGCGACGCTCGAGGCCAACTACGTGACCGTCGGCGGCATGGAGGACGTCATGGACATCTACTGCGAGCAGGGCTGCGTGCATGTGGACCTCTCGCACACGGGGCCCGTGCGCGCGTTCAGCATCCCCGGCCTCGACTACACCGTGGAAAAGGCGGAGATCACGACCGGCTGGTCGACCCCCGCCGTCGATGAGAAATACAGCCTGGGCTACTGCGGCGAGATCAACCATTTCGTCGACTGCGCGCTGCGCGGCGAGGACGCGAAGGTCGGCCTTCGCGGCGTGGACGGGCTCGAAACGCTCAAGGTCATCAACCTCATCTACAAGTCCGCGCGCGAGGGAATCCGCATCGGGAACGAAGCGCCGAAGGATTGACCCCGGCGCGGCCCGCCCGCGCGGGCATATAAGGAAAAACGCTATGAAAAAGATTGCAGGCGAATTGAATATCCCCGTGACGCTCGGCGGCGTCACGCTCAAAAATCCGTTCTACGTCGCATCCGGCCCGACCACGAAATCGGTCAGACAGCTCAAGCGCATCGAGGAAACGGGTTGGGCCGCGGCGAGCATCAAACTGAGCATAGACCCCGCGCCGTACATCAACCGCCGTCCGCGCTACGGCCTTTTCGAGGACCGCAACGCGCTCGCGTTCACCGCGGAAAAGAGGCTGACGTTCGAGCAGGGGCTCACGCTCGTGCGCGAAGCCAAAAAAGTGCTCAGGGAACTCAAGCTCATGGCCAACATCACCTACGCGGGGGACGACGGCGTCCCCGGCTGGGTCAACATGGCCGTCGAATTCGAGAAGGCCGGGGCGGACTTCATAGAGCTCAACATGTGCTGCCCCAACATGAGCTACAACCTCGAAACCACGAGCGGCGGCAGCGCGTGCACGCCCAAGCGCACGGGCGCGAGCATGGGCCAGCAGGCGGATGTTTCATCAGAGATCGTGTCCGCGATCAAGGCGGCGGTGAAAATCCCCGTGATCGCGAAGCTCACGCCGGAGGGCGGGCAGATCGCCAGGGTCGCCAAAGCCCTGTTCGAAGCGGGCGCGGACGCGGTCGGCGGCACGGGCAACCGCCTGGGCATCCCCAAAATAGACCTCGACGATCCCGGCCGCGCGTTCTTCCGCCTGCAAAAGGAAATCAGCATGGGCTGCTATTCCGGCGGCTGGCTCAAGCCGCTCGCCCAGAGGGACGTATACGAGATCCGCAAGGTCTGCGGCGAGGATTGCGTCGTCACGGCCGCGGGCGGCGTCGCCGACTGGAAGGACGCGGTCGAAATGATACTCTGCGGCGGCAGCCTCATAGGCGTGTGCGCGCAGACGCTCATCAGCGGCTACGACATCGTACGGCCTATGATAAAGGGCCTCAAGGATTACATGGACGCGCACGGCTACGAGAGCCTCGAGGCCATGCGAAGCCTCATCGTGCCGCAGGTGAAAACCGCGGCCGAGGTCACGATTTTCGACGGCTACGCGCGCATCGTGAGCCCGAACCTCGCCGCGCCCTGCAAGTCCGCCTGCCCGGCCCACGTGCCCGCGCAGGCCTATGTGCAGGCGGTCGCCAAGGGCGATTTCCGCGCGGCTTACGACCTCATCGCGGGCACGAACGCCGTGCAGGAGGTCTGCGCGCTCGTCTGCGAGCATCCCTGCGAGGACGCGTGCGTGCGCGGCGACGTCGACGCGCCCATACGCATCCGCGAGATCAAGCGCTTCGTGCTCGACTACGCCAAAGAGCAAGGCTGGAAGCCGCTTTGGGAAAACGCGGAGCCGAACGGGCTCCGGGTCGCCGTCGTCGGCGCGGGGCTCGCGGGGCTGGCCTTCGCGGGGGAAGCGCGCCGCGCGGGCTACGGCGTAACCGTGTTTGATCAGGAAAACCAGGCGGGCGGGTGGCTGCGCAGCGCGGCCCCGGCGTTCCGCTTCGACAAGAGCATACTCGATTCCATCGTTGCGCGGCTCGAGGCCGCGGGCGTCGCATTCGAGTTCAATCAGGCGCTCGGGCGCGACTTCACGATCGACGGCCTCAAACAGGGTGGCTTCGACGGCGTGTTCCTCGCCGTGGGCGCGGGCGAACAGGAGAATATTCCGGGCGCCGTGGGCGCGCGCGCGTTCCTGGAGCGCGCGGACGGGGGCGAAAGGTTCGACGGGCTCCGCGTGCTCGTCGCCGGGAACGATGCCGACGCGTTCGACTTTGCGCGCGCGGCGCTGCGCCTCGGCGCGGCGAAAACGACGGTGCTCCTCCCCGGCGCGTACCCGGCGAAATCGGGCCTGCGCGAGCTGGCGGACCGGGCGAAGACCGAGGGCGTCGCCTTCCTCGAGGGCGCGTCGCTCGTCCGTGCGGATGCGGGCGGCGCGGATATACTCCTTAGCGGCGAAGAGCTGCGTTTCCCCTGCGACATTGCAGTCGCTTCGGGCGGGCGGCGCGCGGAAAACGGCCCGCCGGCGGAGCTTCTCAACGAAAAGGGCAGGATACGGGCCGCGGCCGCGACGGGCGCGACGGATATCCCCGGCGTATACGCGGGCGGCGAGGCAGTCAGGGACGCGGGCGTGATCGGCGCGATCGCTTCGGCAAAGCGCGCGGCGGCCGCGATGGATGGCTGTCTTCGCGGCGAGAGCGCGGCGCTCCCGGGCGTCGGGTCCGTCAAAACTGCGGACCGCGAACGCGTGCTCAGGCGCAACGGCTATATCAAAAAAGATAAGAACCCGATCGATCTGACGGTTCCCGCGCAGGGTTTCGCGCTCGAAACGCGCGTTATGACGCGGGAGGAAGCCGTGCGCGAGGCTTCGCGCTGCCTCAACTGCGGCTGCGGCGAGGGCTGCCAATTGTGCAAGACCATCTGCGGCGAGTTCGCGCCGTACATATCGGCGCCGGACACGCTCGAAATCGAGCGCAAGGATTGCGTCGCCTGCGGCATGTGCGTGAGCCGCTGCCCCAACGGTAACATCGAGATGGTGGATCTGGGCGTCAAGGTATAAAACGATATAAGAAAAGAAGGTGCGGGCTATGGAAGTCAGTTTCGATATTTCAAAGAAAGTCGCGGTCATCACGGGCGCGGGCGGCGTCATCTGCGGCGTGATGGCGCGGGAATTCGCCAAAAAAGGCGCGCGCGTCGCGCTCCTGGACCTGTTTCCCGAGAGGGCGCAGGCGATCGCCGGGGAGATCAATTCCTTGGGCGGAGAGGCCGTCGCGGTGAAGGCCAACGTGCTTGAGAGAAAGAGCCTTGAAGAAGCGCGCGCGGAGGTGCTCGCGCGCTTCGGCCGCGTGGATATACTCGTCAACGGCGCGGGCGGCAACAAGAAGGAAGCGACCGTGAGCGAGGACAACCCCTTCTTCTCGATGGATCTCGACGCGTTCAAGTGGGTGTTCGACCTCAACGTCACGGGCGCTGTGCTCACCACGCAGGTGTTCGGCGAGCTGCTCGCGAAGCAGGGCACGGGGAGCGTGGTCAACATCGCCTCCATGGCCTCGGTGCTGCCGCTGACGAACACCGTCGCCTACTCGGGCGCGAAGTGTGCGGTCGCCAACTTCACGCAGTGGATGGCGGCGCACTTCAACCTCAACTACAGCCCGAACATCCGCGTCAACGCCATCGCGCCCGGCTTCCTTCTGACCGAGCAGAACCGCTTCCTCATGCAGAACGCGGACGGAACTTCGACCGCGCGCGGCGACAGGGTGCTCGACAAGACGCCCATGGGGCGCTACGGCGAGCCGGAGGAGCTTTGCGGCGCGGTCATATGGCTCTGTTCGGACGCGGCCTCGTTCGTCAACGGCGCGGTCATACCCATCGACGGCGGCTTTTCCGCCTACTGGGGCGTATAAACAACGGATCATTCCGCATCAATAACAAAGAGGTGTGAAAACCATGTCGCGAATCAAAATCGAAGATCTCAAGGCGTTCTGCGCAAAGGCGCTCGAGCGGGAGGGCATGCGGCGCGACGACGCCGAAACCGTGGCCGAGGTGCTCGCCGAAACGGACGCCTACGGCACGCATTCCCACGGCACGAAGAACCTGCACAACTACATCAGGAAATTCCGCGTCAACGGCATCGACATCAAGGGCGTGCCCGAAATCCTCTCGGAGGGCCCGGGCTTCGCGCTCATCGACGCGAAGAATACGCTCGGCATGATCCCCTCCGTGCAGGCGATGAACCTCGCCTGCGACAAGGCGGAACAAACGGGCGTCGCCATCGTCACGGTCAAAAACAGCTGCCACTTCGGCGCGGCCGGATATTACGCCAACATCGCGGCCAAGCGCGGCATGATCGGCATCGCGATGAGCAACGTCGACCCCAACATGACCGCGCCCGGCGCGCGCGGCATGCTGCTCGGCAACAATCCGTTCTCCTACGCCGCGCCCGCGGTTTCAACCGAGAGCGTGTTCCTCGACATCGCCATGAGCAACGTCGCCTCGCTCAAGGTCGTTCAGGCGCGAAAGGACGGCAGGAGCATACCGGATACGTGGATCGTCGACAAAGACGGCCTGCCCACGACCGATCCGAGCCGTTATCCCGAGGAGGGCGCGATGCAGCCCATGGCCTCGCACAAGGGCTACGGCCTCGCGGTCATGGTCGATCTGCTCACGGGCCTTCTTTCCGGCGGCGCTACGAGCATGGGCGGTGAGATCGTTTCCTGGTGCTTCCGCATGGAGGAGCCCAACAACGTGTGCCACACGTTCCTCGCGGTTTCCCCGAAGGTCGTTTCGGGCGGGGAGATCGCGCCGCGCGTCGAGGAAATGGCAGAAACGCTTCGCAGCGCGCCCAAGGCCAAGGGCGCGGAGCGCGTTTACACGCCGGGCGAAATCGAGTGGGCCAGGCATAAAAACGCGCAAATGCGCGGCATCGAGCTTCCCGCGGACGTCGAGCAGTCTCTCAGGGGCCTCGCGGATGAGCTGAAGCTGTCCTTGCCGCTGATTGACGAATAAGAGCTAAGAGGTAAAAGGTTATGAAGGTATTGGAACGCTTGGGAAACGCGGGCGTCGTGCCCGTGGTGGTCATAGAGGACGTCGCGCAGGCGGTTCCGGCCGCCGGGGCGCTGCTTCGCGGCGGCGTGGACGTGATGGAGATCACGCTTCGCACCCCGGCGGGGCTTGAAGCCATCCGCGCCGTCGCCGCGGACTGTCCGGATATGCTCGTGGGGGCGGGCACGGTGACGACGCTCGCGCAATGCAAACAGGCGCTCGAAGCGGGCGCGCAATTCATCGTGTCCCCCGGGTTCGACCGGGAAATGGTCGCCTGGTGCGTCGAAAACGGCGTGGCCGTGACGCCCGGCTGCGTGACGCCTACGGAAATCATGGCTGCCGCGGCGCTCGGCGTCAACGTACTCAAGTTCTTTCCCGCCAACGTCTACGGCGGGCTCGAGGCCATGAAGGCGCTCTCCGGTCCGTTCGGCGGCGTCAGGTTCATCCCCACGGGCGGCGTGGACGCGAAGAACCTCGCCGAGTATCTCGCCGCGCCCTTCGTGTTCGCCGTCGGCGGGAGCTGGCTTTGCGCGAAGAAGGATATCGCGGAAGGCAAGTTCGGCCAGATCGAGAAGCTCGCCGCCGAGGCGCGCGCCATAGCCCTCGGGTTCGAGCTCGGGCACGTCGGCCTCAACCGGCCGGACGCCGAGGATTCGATGGCGATCGTCGAGCAATTCAACCGCGCGTTCGGCCTCGCCGTGAAGCCGGGCGCGAGCAGCAACTTCGCGGGGAGCGCCGTCGAGGTCATGAAGTCGATGTACCTCGGCGAGCACGGGCACATCGCCATCAAAACCAACAGCGTGCCGCGCGCGGTCGATTATCTGAAAAAGCGCGGCTTCGCGGCGGATGAAAGCACGGCCAAATACAAGAACGGCGCGCTCGCGGCGATCTATCTTACGGAGAGCTTCGGCGGCTTCGCCGTGCATCTTGTGCAGAAGTAAGGGGAGAAAGCCATGAAGATACTGACATTCGGAGAAATCATGATCCGCCTCAAGGCGCCGGGCGTGGAGCGCCTGTTCCAATCGCCCGCGCTCGAGGCGACCTTCGGCGGGGGCGAGGCGAACGTCGCGGTCACACTCGCCAACTTCAACATGGACGCCGCGTACCTGACGGTGCTGCCGAAAAACGTTCTGGGCGACGAGTGCGTGCGCGAGCTGCGCAAATTCGGCGTGGACACAAGCCGGATCGTGCGCGGCGAGGGCCGCATGGGCATCTACTTCCTCGAGGCGGGCGCGAACCAGCTTCCGAGCAAGGTCGTGTACGACCGGGCGGATTCCGCCATAGCGCGCGCGAAGCCCGGCGACGTCGATTGGGACGCAGCGCTCCAAGGCGTCGGCTGGTTCCACATCACGGGCATCACGCCCGCGATTTCCGAGAGCGCCATGCAGCTTTCCCTCGAGAGCGTCAAGGCCGCCAGGGCGAAGGGCATCACGGTTTCCTGCGACCTCAATTACCGGAAGAACCTCTGGAAATACGGCAAAAGCGCCTCCGAGGTCATGCGCGCGCTCATGGAATACGTAGACGTCGCCATCGCCAACGAGGAGGACGTGCAAAAGGCGCTCGGCATCAAAATCGAGGGCGTGTCGGTCGAGAGCGGCACGCTCGAGCGCGACAAGTACCGCGCGCTGTCCGACAAGGTGCTCGAAACGTATCCCAATCTCAGGCTCATCGCCATCACGCTGCGCGAGAGCAAAAGCGCAAACAGCAACGGCTGGGCCGCCTGCCTCAACGACCGCGCCGAGTTCATCGAGAGCAGGCGCTATGAGATCGAGGACATCGTGGACCGCGTGGGCGGGGGCGACGCGTTCGCGGGCGGGCTGATCTACGGCCTGAACCAGTACGAAAGCCGCAGAGACGCGCTCGCGTTCGCGGTCGCCGCGAGCTGCCTCAAGCACTCGATACTCGGCGACTTCAACCGCGTGGGCGTGGACGACGTCAAAAAGCTCATGGAAGGGGACGGCACGGGCCGCGTGCAGCGGTAAGAAACACGGCAAAGGACGGATGGCGACGCCCCGCGGCCCGATTCGGCGCCCGGGGCGTTTTCCCGGATAAAGGCGCAGCCATGGTTTGGTATTATATCATCGTTTTTTTCATGATCGCGGGCGAGGCGGTCGTCGGCTTCGGTTCGACGTCCATAGGCATACCGCTGCTCTCGCTCTCGCTCGGCACGGAGGCCTCGGTCGCGCTCCTGAGCGCGTCCGGCCTCATATTGTGCTTTCTCGTGATCGCCACGCAGTATAAAAAAGTCAACGTGCGCGCGTTCTTGACGATCGTCGCCTGCATCATCCCCATCATGCCCGCGGGCTTTTTGCTCTACGTGAAGCTGCGCGCCTACGAGGGCGTGCTGAAGCTCATCATGGGCGCGGTCATCGCATTTGTAAGCGTCCGCGCGATCTATTGGCGCATGATCCGCGCCCGGGAGAAGGAAACCTCGCGCGCGGGCATGTACCTGGCGCTCGGCGTGGGCGCCGTCGTGCAGGGCATGTTCTCGACGGGCGGCGCGCTGATCAACGTTTACACCGCGAGCAAAATCAAGGATAAGGGCGAATTCCGCGCGACCATGGTCGCCGTGTGGATCGCGACCAACGTCATAACGACCGCCTACCGCGCGCTGGCGCTTCATATGTACACGAGGGACGTCTGCGTGAGCATCGCCTATGCTCTGCCGCTGATATTGCTCGCGTACTTCGTGGGCAACCGCATCCACAAGCGCATACCGAACGGGTCGTTCATGAATCTCGTGTACATCGTCCAGCTCGTCAGCGGCCTGATCGCCGTTTTTGCGGGCGCGGGCATGCTGCTCCGATAAGGCGGCGGGTTCCCGATGAAAGGAGAAAAAATCGAAGCCCGCGCGCATTATAACTTGACAAAGGCCGCCTTTGCTGGTATCCTGCTAAAAATGGACATTCGCGCGGTGCGGGACACCGGAGGAGCGAACGACATATATGGCTGAATGCCGCGGCAAAAAAAATCGATATCGGATTAGAGAAAACACGGGTGTTTCTGACGCCAGGTGTTTTTTTTAATCCGTTCGCACATTAAGAAACATTTTGAAGGGAGAAAACACATGCTCAAAAACCGCAGCCTCATCGGGCCGGACGACTTCACCGTAGCCGAAACGGACGAGCTGCTCGGGCTTGCCGGGCGCATCGTCCGGGAGCCGGGCGCGTTCTCTGGGGCTTGCGCCGGAAAGCTGCTCGCGAGCCTTTTCTACGAGCCCTCGACGCGCACGAAGTTTTCCTTCGACGCCGCCATGCTGCGCCTGGGTGGCCAGACGATCGGCTTTTCCGATCCGCTGACCTCCAGCGCCGCCAAGGGCGAAACCATAGCGGACAGCGCGCGCACGATCTCGAAGTACGTCGATCTGATCGTGGTGCGCCATCCCAAGGAGGGCGCGGCCAAGCTGATCTCCCGCTATGCCGACTGCCCGGTCATCAATGCGGGCGACGGCGGGCATCACCACCCGACGCAGACGCTGACGGACCTTTTGACCATCCGCCACTACAAAAAGCGGTTCGAGGGGCTGAGCATAGGCGTGTGCGGCGATTTGAAATTCGGCCGCACGATCCACTCGCTCGTGACGAGCTTCTCGCGCTACGAGAACGTCCGCTTCCTGTTCATTTCCCCCGAGGAGCTCGCCATGCCCGGCTACATCAGGGAGGACCTCGCCGCGCGCAAAATCCCCTACGCCGAAACGGACAGTCTCGAGGCGTCCATACCCGAGCTGGACGTGCTCTACATGTCCCGCGTGCAGCGCGAAAGGTTCATCAGCGAGGAGGAATACCTGCGGCTCAAGGACTTCTTCATACTCACCAAAGACAAGATGGCGCTTGGCAAGCCCGACATGATCGTCATGCACCCGCTGCCACGCATCAATGAGATCGCCGCCGAGGTGGACGACGACCCGCGCGCCGTGTATTTCGAGCAGGTGCGCTTCGGCATGTATGTGCGCATGGCGCTTATCATGAAGCTGCTCGGTCTGGAATAACAGGAAGCGACAGGAGGAACGCATATGATCAACGTATCCAAGCTCAAGAGGGGCATCGTGATCGACCACATCCGCGCGGGCCAGGGCTATAAGATTTTTCAGCAGCTCGGCCTGGACAAGCTCGAGGACGTCGTTGTGCTTATGCGCAACGTCGAGAGCGGCAAGCTCGGCCGCAAGGATCTCATCAAGATCGAAACCGACCTCGCGCTCAACTTCGACGTGCTCGGCCTCATCGACCCGAACGTGACCATCACCTACGTCGAGGACGGCGAACGGGTCCAAAAGGTCAAGCTTTCGCCCCCGCAGGAGGTGCGCGGCATACTCGCCTGCAAGAACCCGCGCTGCGTCACCAACCAGGAGCGCATCGAAAACGTCGCCTTCCGCCTCGTGAACCCGGAGACGAACGAATACGCCTGCGAATACTGCGACGCGCGCACGCGCCTGTGACCAAAGCCATGATCGTGCTCTATGAAAACGCGCGGCTGATCGACGCTTCGGGGGAACGCTTCGGCGCGCTCTGCACCGAGGGCGGCGTCATACGCGCCGCGGAGGAAGCTTTCGATTTCGCCTGCGATGTCCGCGTGAACCTCGAAGGCCGCGCGCTGATGCCCGCGTTCATCGATCTGCACTGCCATCTGCGCGATCCCGGCTATCCGAATAAGGAAACCATGGAAACCGGCATGCGCGCCGCGCTCAGGGGCGGCTACGCCATGCTCTGCGCCATGGCGAACACAAACCCCGTCTGTTCGACGCCGGAGCTCGTGCGCGCGAATCACCAGAAGGCGGAGAAGCTTCGCCTGTGCCGCCTGATGCAATCGGCCGCCGCGGGCGAAAACCTCGAGGACGAGATGTCTACGGACTACGCGGCGCTTTCCGGGGAAACCGGCATGCTCAGCAACGACGGCAAGACCATCTTTTCGGATGATTTCATGCGAAACCTCCTGCTCGCCTCGAAGAAATACGGCTTCCTCGTGAGCACCCACTGCCGGCCCGAGCGCAAAATCGTCGCGCGGGACATAGAGCTTCTTCGTCAAACCGGCGGCAATCTTCACGTGGGCCACATCAGCCGCGCACAAACCGCCCAAATGATCCGCGCCGCCAAAAAGGAAGGGCTGAGGCTCACCTGCGAGGTCACGCCGCACCATCTGTTCGGGTATGACGATCCGTACCGCGTCAACCCGCCGCTTCGAGCGAGAGCCGACGCCGAGGCGCTCGTCGAGGCCGTGCGCGACGGCACCGTGGACTGCCTTTCGACCGACCACGCGCCGCATACAGAGGCGGATAAGGCCGCGGGCATGGCGGGCATCTCGAACATCGAGCACGCCGCGCAGATATTCATGAAGGTGTTTTATGAGAACGATATCCCTCTGACGCGCCTGAGCGAAATGGCGTCCCTCAACCCCGCGCGAAGGCTCGGGCGCAAGGCGGGGCTGCTCGCGCCCGGCTATCCGGCCGATCTCGTGATACTCGAACCGGAAGGCGCATTTACGATACGCCGCGCGGATATGATATCGCGCTCGGCCAACACGCCCTTCGAGGGAAGGGCCGTTCGCGGACGCGTGGTTCGCACCGTCGTGGAAGGAGAAACGCGCTATGATCATGGACAGGCTCTTTAAGGACGTTCAAAGGAAAGGCCCCGTCTGCGTGGGGCTCGACACGCAGCTTTCCTTCCTGCCCGAGTCCCTGAAGAACAGGGACGCCTCGGCGGGCGAGCGGATATTCGAGTTCAACCGGAAGATCATCGACGCCGTGTATGAGGAAGCGGGCTGCTTCAAGGTGCAGATCGCCTGCTACGAGGCGCTCGGGCTCGACGGCATGAAGGCTTTCGCCGACACCGTGCGCTACGCGCGCGGCAAAGGCAGCGTCGTCATATCCGACGTCAAGCGCGGGGACATTTCCTCCACCGCGGCGCAGTACGCCCAGGGCCACTTCACGGGCGACTTTGAAACGGACATCATCACCGTCAACGCCTACATGGGCGAGGACGCGGTTTCCCCATACCATCCGTATCTCGAAAAAGGCAAGGGGCTGTTCGTACTCGTCAAAACCTCCAACCCGAGCTCCGGCGACATTCAGGATTTGGACGTCGGCGGCATGACGCTCTACCAGCGCATGGCGGAGCGGGTTTCCGCCTGGGGCGGGAAGTTCGTCGGGGAGAGCGGCTTTTCCGCCGTAGGCGCGGTCGTCGGGCTGACGTATCCCGAGCAGTTCGAGAGCATCCGCGGCCTTTTGAAGCGCACCTTCCTGCTGATCCCCGGTTACGGCGCGCAGGGCGGCACGGGCAGGGACATCGCCGCGTTTTTCCGGGACGGCGTCTGCGGCGTGGTCAACTCCAGCCGCGGCCTCATCGGCGCCCACAAGGGCAGGTGCGAGGAGGAGGGCTTCGAAGCCTGCGTGCGCGAAGCCGTGATCGCCATGCGAAAGGACATACTCTCATGGCTGTGATCGTCCAAAACACAGAGATCGCCGGGGGCATATACCGCATGTGGCTCGCGCACGCGCCGCAGGGGAACGCCGGGCAGTTCATCATGCTCCGCATCCCGGGCGCGCTCGATCCCTTCCTCGGGCGGCCGATCAGCCTGTTCGACAGCGCGGGCGATGAGTTGACGCTGCTGTATCAGGTGAAAGGGCGCGGCACCGCCGCCTTCGCCGGTTTGCCCGCCGGCGCTCCGGCGGAGGTTCAGGGGCCTTACGGCAACGGCTTCCCGCTCGTCCCGGGCGACGCCGTGGTCATAGGCGGCGGCATCGGCGCCGCGCCGCTGCACCTGCTCGTAAAGCAGCTCCGCGCGGCGGAACCGAACAGGCGCGTCGAGGTCCACCTCGGCTTTCGCGGCGAGGCGTACGCCATCGAGGCATTCCGCGCATACGCGGACAGCGTGCGCGTCGACATCGGCGGCGTCGTGACGGACGGCGTGGACTTCGCCCAAACGGCGGCCTATTACGCCTGCGGGCCGTCGCCCATGCTTCGCGCGGCGGCAAAGGCGGCGGGGGAGACGGGCGCGCGGCTCTACGTTTCGCTCGAGAAACACATGGCCTGCGGCGTCGGCGCGTGCCTGGGCTGCACCTGCCAAACGGCAAACGGGCGAAAGCGCGTCTGCAGGGACGGCCCCGTGTTCGATTTTCGGGAGGTGGCGGATGAACGATAAGCCTCTTGAAACAGAGCTTCTTGGCGTAACGCTCAAAAACCCCGTGATCGCCGCGAGCGGCACGTTCGGCTTCGGGCGCGAGTATGCGGAACTGTTCGACGTTTCCCGCCTCGGCGGCATCTGCGGCAAAGGGTTGACCCTTGACGGCGGCGCGGGGAACCGCGGCGTTCGCGTGACGGAGACCCCGGCGGGCATGCTCAACAGCATCGGTCTCGAGAACCCCGGCGTCGCGCGCTTCGTCGCCGAGGAAGCGCCGTTCATGCGAAGCCTCGGCTGCGCCGTCATCGCCAACCTCGGCGGGCACAGCGTCAGCGACTATATCGAGGGCGCACGGCTGTTGAACGACGCCGACATCGACATCCTCGAGCTCAACATCTCCTGCCCCAACGTCAGGGCGGGCAGCATGGCCTTCGGCCTTTCGCCCGGGAGCGCGGCGGACGTCACGCGCCGCGTGAAGGAAGTCGCGCGGCACCCGCTCATGGTCAAGCTCACGCCCAACGCGCCCGACCCGGTCGAGGTCGCGCTCGCCTGCGAACAGGCAGGGGCGGACGCACTGAGCCTTGTGAACACGTTCCTCGGCATGGCCATAGACGTGGATAAAAAACGCCCCGTGTTCGACAACGTCTACGCGGGCCTCTCCGGCCCCGCCGTCATGCCGCTCGCGCTTCGCATCGTGCACCAGGCGGCGAAGCGGGTCAAAATCCCCGTCGTGGGCATGGGCGGCATCTCGTGCGCGCGGGACGCGCTCTGCTTCCTCATGGCGGGCGCGCGCGCCGTGCAGGTCGGCTCCATGAACTTCGCGAACCCGCGCGCCATGCTCGATATCATCGACGGGCTCGCGCGATACTGCGAAGAAAACCATCTCGAGAACATCCGCGAGATCCGCGGCATCGTATAGGAGGCGCTATATGCAAGACAACCTTTCGATCATGAAACAGTGCGGGGCGTTCCTCGAAGGCCACTTTCTGCTCTCCTCCGGGCTGCACAGCGGCGGCTACTGCCAGTGCGCGAAGCTGCTGCGTTTTCCCGATCTCGCCGCCAAGGTGCTCAAAACCGTGGCCGACCGGGTGCGGGAGCTGAACCTCACCAAGGTCTGCGGGCCCGCGATGGGCGGCGTGGTCGTATCCTACGAGCTCGCGCGCCAGCTTGGGGTCGAAAGCATCTTTACAGAGCGCGAGAACGGCGAAATGCGCCTCAGGCGTGGTTTTTCCGTCGGCCCGGGGATCGCGTGCTCATCGCGGAGGACGTCGTCACGACCGGCAAGTCCACCATGGAAACCGTGCGCGCGCTCGAGGAGCAGGGAGCCGAGGTCATAGGCGCCGCCTGCGTGGCGGACAGGCGCGCGGCGGACTGCGAGTTCCGCCTGCCCGTCTATGCGGCGCTCAGGCTCGACATCAAAACCTACGCGCCCGAAGCATGCCCCATCTGCGCCGGGGGAAAGCTCAAGCTCGAGAAGCCCGGCAGCCGCGAGCCGAAAAAAGATTAACCCGCTCCGCCGGACGCATACGGGCCCCTTTTGCGGCATAACTATGTGCCGGAGGCGGACTTGCATGCGCGGCGGGACGCGCGCGGGGCGTATAATCGAGATAATATACACAATCGAAGCCCGAGCGATCGATTGACTTCCGCACGGTGGAATGTTAAAATTATACAAAATATGACAGCAATCCATCTCCCTGTCATGCAGGCTCGCTTGCGCGGCGCGAAGCGCACACCAAATCCGCAATCATAAAATTTCGAACTCCTGCCCTGGAAAAGCGCATGTGCGAATGCGCTTCCATTTAATCTGTTAGATCGCTTTCCGATTGACTGTGCCGTGCCGCTCAATCTAGCGGGATGGCGTCAGCCTAAAAAAACAGGAGGTTATTCGAAATGAAGAAACTCGTTTCCCTGGCCTGTGTTGCCCTGATGCTCTTCTCGCTCGCAGCGGCAGGCGGCTGCGGCAAGGCGGAGGATGTGATCAAGCTCGGCTGGATGGGCTCTCTCACCGGAGACCAGGCTGCTTACGGCACCTGCGAGAGCCAGACTTTGAAGCTTCTGGTCGATGAGAAGAACGCCGCCGGAGGCATCCTCGGCAAGCAGATACAGCTTATTTGCTACGACACCAAGGGCGATGCCCAGGAAGCCATCAACGTCGCCAAGCGCCTGTGCGCTCAGGACAAGGTCTGCGCCATCATCGGCCCGAACGCTTCCGGCCAGTGCATCGCCATACAGTCCGTTCTGGATGAATACCACATCTCGGATATGTCCACCGTGGCTACCAACGAGAAGGTCACGGTGCAGGACGGCGTGCTCAAGGAATACAACTTCCGCGTCTGCTTCCTCGATCCCGAGCAGGGGCGCATTGCCGGGTCCTTCGTCTACGACTACCTGAAGTACACCAAGGCAGCCATACTTTACGATGTGAACGACGATTACGGCCAGGGTCTCAAGGACAACTTCATCAAGGTCTTTGAGGCAAAGGGCGGCACCATCGTGGCCGAAGAGGGCTACAATGGCGGCGATACCGACTTCACCTCGCAGCTGACCAAAATTAAGGAAGCCAACCCTGAGATCATCTTCACCCCGATCTTCTATCAGGATTTCATCAACATCCACAAGCAGGCCCGCACGCTGGGCATCGAAGTTCCCATGCTGGGCGGCGACGGCTGCGCTTCCGAGGTTCTCTTCGACGCCGCCGACGCTGTCGACGGCAGCTACGTCATCAACCATGTCTCCCTGACCGACCCTGCGGGCGAGGATTTCCGCGCCAAGTATGCCGGCAAGTATAACGGCGCCAAGATGGAGCTCAACGGCTACATGGCGTACGACGCTTTCCTGATCTGGTGCGCCGCCGTCGAGCATGCGGGCTCGGATGACGCCGAAGCCATTGCCAAGGCTTACACCGAGGTTGAGGTGGAGGGCATGACCGGCAAGATTAAGATCTCCCCGGAGAATCACAATCCCGTAGGCAAGAGCGGCTGCGTCGAGCGTATCGACGGCGTCAACAAAACCTACATCTTCGAGACCAAGATCCCCACCGAATAAACATCGTCCCTTCAGGCACTCAGACGCCTCGCAAGAGGCGTCTGAGTGAACAGTACGAAAGGAGGCCGTAATGGGTATCGGATACTATCTCCAACAGCTGGTGAACGGCATCTGCCTGGGCGGCATGTACGCCCTGATGTCCGTGGGCTACTCGCTGGTCTACAGCATCATGAATTTTTCGAACTTTGCCCACGGCGGCGTTATCATGGTCGGCGCTTATGTCGGCTACTATGCGCTGACGGCTCTGGGCTGCCCGTTCCTCATAGCGTTCCTGCTCTGCGGCGTGGGCAGCGGCCTGCTCGCCATCGTCATCGAGCGGCTGGTCTACAATCCCCTGCGCAAGCGCCACGCCCCCTCGCTCTACTTCATCATCTCCGCCATGGGCGCGTCGATCTTCCTGGAAAACTTCGTCATCGCCTCCATCGACGGCACCCCCCGGAATTATCCCGCTGTTTTTGCCAACAGCATCAGTATCGGCGGCCTCTCCCTGGGCATTGACAGCCTGCTGATGATTATCGTGTCGGCGGCCGCCCTGCTGATACTGATGTTTATCATACAAAAGACGAAGATCGGACTGGCCATCCGCGCCTGCTCCTACAATGAAAGGGCTTCCACCCTCATGGGCGTCAACGGCGACCTGGTCATATTCACCGTCTTTCTGATGGGCGGCATCCTGGCGGGCTTCGCCGGAATACTCTACGGCATGCGCTTCATCGTCAAGCCCACCATAGGCCAGGTCACCAATAAGTCCTTCGTGGCGGCGGTGTTCGGCGGCCTGGGCTCTTTGCCCGGCGCCATTCTCGGCTCGTTGCTGCTGGGCATCATGGAGATCTTCGTGGCCTCCTGGAACTCCACTTTGCGCGATCTGTTTGTGTACGCCCTGCTGATCCTGGTTTTGGTCGTCAAGCCGTCCGGCCTGATGGGCAAGGTCACCGAAGACAAGGCATAAGGGGGGAGGCAGATAATGAGTTGGTATTATATCGAAGGCATACTCATCCAATCCTGCTACACGCTGCTCATCGTGCTGGGGCTCTCCATACTGACAGGCTACACGGGCATGTTCTCCTTCGGCCACGCGGGCTTTGTGTGCATCGGAGGGTATGTCTCCGTAATCTGCACCATGGCCTTCGACCTCCCGTATGCGGTCGGGCTGCTGGCGGGCGGGCTGGTGTCCATGATACTGGGCGCGGGATTGGGCCGTATCACCCTCAGGCTCAAGGGGGACTACTTCTGCATTGCCACGCTCGGGGTGGGGGAGGCCATACGGCTGATTTTTAACAACCTGCAGCTCAACTGGAGCATAAACGGCAAGAACTTCATGCTCGACGGGGCCAAGGGCATCGCCAGCGTGCCGCTCAAGACGACGTTCGGCATATCCCTTGTGATCGTGGTCATATTTGTCATCGCCACTTCTTTCCTCGTGAACTCCAAGCACGGCCGCTGTATGCTGGCCATACGCGAGAACGAACTGGCGGCGCAGATGAGCGGCATCAACACCTTCAGCTACAAGATGCTTGCCATGTGCATGTCCGCGCTTTACGCAGGCATTGCCGGAGGGATGCTGGCCCACTACTTCGGTTATTTGCAGCCCAAGATGTTTATGATGACCAAGTCCACCGAGTATACCATCATGGTTATTTTCGGCGGCATGGGGTCCATTACGGGCTCCGTGGTCGGCACGGTATTGCTGTGCGCGCTGCCCGAGCTGCTGCGCGCCGTGGGCGACTGGCGCCTGGTGTTCTACGGCCTGGCCGTCATCGTCATCATGATCGTGAGGCCCATGGGCCTCATGGGCGGCAAGGAGCTGCGCATCGGCTACTACGTCAACCGCCTGACCAGGAAGCTCTTGAAGAAATCCGACCCGCTCCCCGGCGGTGACGAAGAGGAGGAAGCGCAATGAACGAACGCATCCGTGATGAAATCGTGCTGGAGCTCAGCCACGTCACCAAGCGCTTCGGCGGCCTGACCGCTGTGGGTGACGTCTCTTTCAAGGTCCGCAAGGGCGAGATATTCGCGCTCATCGGCCCCAACGGCGCGGGCAAGACCACCATATTCAACCTCATCACCGGCGTCTATGCCCTGACGGAGGGCGAAATCAGGTTCCTGGACAAGTGCGTCATCGCGCGCGGCGGGGTCACCTATGACGCCGACGGCGCGCAGATTCCGCACGGGAAGGCGCTGCAGCTCAAGCCTTACGACATCATGTCCAAGGGCATGGCCCGCACTTTCCAAAATATACGCCTGTTCAAGAGCGAGACCGTATTCAACAATGTTCTCACCGCCTGCCATGCGGATGCGGACTACAACGTCTTCCAGAGCCTGTGGCGCTGGAAAGCGGGCCCGAAGTGGCTTACCAAATACCGTACTCAGGAAGCGAAGCTCAGGGCAAAGACCGAGGAACTGCTCAAGATCATGGGCATCTGGAAATACAGGGATATGATCGCCGCCAACCTGCCCTACGGCCAGCAGCGCAAGCTGGAGATCGCCCGCGCCTTGGCTCAGGCTCCTGTGCTGCTGCTGCTGGACGAGCCGGCGGCCGGCATGAACCCGGAGGAGACAATGGCACTGATGGAGCTCATCAAAGAGGTTCGCGACCGCTTCGATCTGACGGTTCTCATCATCGAGCACCACATGGACCTGATCATGAGCGGTTCCGACCGCATCTTCGTTCTGAACTTCGGCAAGGCTCTGGCGGAAGGAACCCCCGCCGAGGTCCAGAACAACGCCGAGGTCGTCGAGGCGTACCTGGGGAAGGAGGAGAATGCCGATGGCCATGCTTGAAGTCCATGACCTGAACTTATTCTACGGCGGTATTTACGCTCTCCAGGGTGTCTCGCTGGAGGTGGACGAGGGGCAGATCGTCTCTATCATCGGCTCCAACGGCGCAGGGAAGTCCTCGCTGATGAACGCCATCTCCGGCCTGGTGAAGTACAAGTCCGGAGAAATACTCTACAAGGGGCAGAAGCTGCCCGCCCAGGCCAACAAGATCGTAAAGGCGGGTATCTGCCAGGTGCCCGAAGGGCGCCTGATCTTCGCCAACCTTACCACGCTGGAGAACCTTCGCATGGGCGCCTATCTTTGCGGCGACAAGGAGGGCATCGCCCGCAATCTCAAGCGCGTGTACGAACTCTTCCCCCGTCTGGAGGAGCGCAGGAATCAGATCGCCGGCACGCTCTCCGGAGGCGAACAGCAGATGTTGGCCATGGGCCGCGGCATCATGTCCGCTTCCGACCTGATCATGCTGGATGAACCTTCTTTGGGACTGGCGCCGTTATTGGTCAACACGATCTTTGACATAATAAAAGAGATCAAGCGCATGGGCAAAACCATATTGCTCGTGGAGCAGAACGCCTTCAAGGCGCTTTCCGTGGCGGACACGGCGTACGTGCTCGAGCAGGGCCGCATCACGGCTTCCGGCCGGGCGCGGAAGCTGCTTGCGGACCCCGCCATCGAGGAAGCGTACCTGGGCAAAAAGAAATAACGGAAGGATGAAAACGGAATGCTTGCTTCATTCGAACAAGTAAAGCAGTTCAACAGGGAGAACGGGGTCCGCATGGTGGACTTCAAGGTGACGGACATCGACGGGCGCTGGCGGCACATACTGATCCCCGAGCAGCGCCTCACCGAGGACACGCTGACCTGCGGCATCGGCTTCGACGGCAGCAATTACGGCTACGCGCCCGTTGAAAACAGCGACATGGTGTTCATACCGGATCTTTCCACCGCGGCGCTCGACCCCTTCGCCGAGGCGCCGACGCTCGCGATGACGGGCAACGTCATGGTCATCGCACGGCCGGACAATCACCCCTTCGATCAGTATCCGAGGAACGTCGCGCGCCGCGCCGTGGAATACATGCGATCGACCGGCGTCGCGGACGAGATGGTCATAGGGCCCGAGTTCGAGTTCCACGTGTTCGACGAGGTGCGCTACGAGAACCTGCCCCACCGGGTCGGGTACAGCGTGGATACCAGGGAGGCGGAGTGGAACAGCGCGAACGAACGCGGCAACCTCGGCTACCAGACGCCGCACAAGGGCGGCTACCACATCGACAAGCCGCAGGATGTCACCAGCGACCTTCGCTCGCAAATGTGCCTGCTGATGGAGGACATGGGCGTGAGCGTCAAGTACCACCACCACGAGGTGGGCGGCTGCGGCCAGCTCGAAATCGAGGTGGAGCTCGGCGAGATGGTCAAAATGGCCGACGCCACGATGATCGTCAAATACATCATCAAGAACGCCGCCGCCCGGGCGGGCAAGACCGCGACCTTCATGCCCAAGCCCGTGCGGGGCGAGGCGGGCAACGGCATGCACGTGCACATGCTGCTCTTCAAGGACGGGGAGCCCGTGTTTTACGACGAGGCGGGCTACGCCCAGCTCTCCGAAACGGCGCTGTGGTTCATCGGCGGGCTTCTGAGCCACGCCAAGGCGCTGTGCGCCGTTACGAACCCGTCGACCAACTCCTTTCGCCGTCTCGTGCCGGGATACGAGGCGCCCGTCACCATAGGCTACGCGCTCGCCAACCGCAGCGCGGTCATCCGCATCCCCGCTTACGCGAAATCCAGGCGGCACAAGCGCTTCGAGCTGCGCAACCCCGACGCGACCTGCAACCCGTATTACGCGTACGCGGCCATACTCATGGCGGGGCTGGACGGCGTCAAAAAGCGCATCGACCCGCACGCCATGGGCTGGGGCCCGTTCGACTTCAATCTGTACGACCTTCCCGAGCAGGAGAAGGCGAAAATAGACGCTTTGCCCGCCACCCTCGACGCGGCGCTGGACGCGCTCGAGCAGGACCACGCCTTTTTGACCGAGGGCGGCGTGTTCCCGGAGCGGCTTATCCGCCTCTGGATCGCCCGAAAGCGCGCCGAGGCCGTGGACATCTCGCGCGTGCCGCACCCTGCGGAGTTCCAGAAATACTTCGACCTGTAAGCGCGCCGGACAAAACCCGGCATCCCCGTTCAAAGCCCGCGGGAACGTATGCTCCCGCGGGCCTTGCTATGCCGCGCGCGGCATCCTTGCGCGTTTGCGCCGAAGCCCCGCCGCGAAAAAAGTTCCACGCGAAGCGGAATTTATGCTATACTTATGCATCATCAATCCCGCGCGCGGACTCCTGCGCGGGATGCGGCAAGGAGAACGTCATGGAGCTCACCAATCTCATAGGCGGTACCGCGCCCTCGCTTTCCTTCGAGGTGTTTCCGCCAAAGAACAGCGCCAATTACGAGAGCATACGCGCGGCCGTCGAAGAAGTCGCCTCGCTTTCGCCAAGCTTCATCAGCGTGACCTACGGCGCGGGCGGCGGCACGAGCGATTATACCGTCTCGCTCGCGGCCGACGTGCAGGACCGGTTCCGCCTGCCCGTGCTTGCCCATTTGAGCTGCGTCAACGCCACGCGCGCGGGCGTGCGCGCCCAGCTCGACGCCATGCGCCGCAGGGGCATCGCCAACGTGCTCGCGCTTCGCGGAGACATGCCGCCGGGAAGCGCGCCGCAGGAAAATTGGGATTACCGCTACGCGAGCGAGCTCGTCGCGGAAATCCGCGAATACGGCGGCTTCTGCGTCGGCGGCGCATGCTATCCCGAAGGGCATACGGAATCCCCCTCGCAGAAGGAGGACATACTCCACTTAAAAGAGAAGGTGGACGCGGGCTGCGCGTTTTTGACCACGCAGATGTTCTTCGACAACAACGTCTACTACAACTTTCTTTTTAAGGCGCGGGACGCGGGCATACGCGTGCCCATCGTCGCGGGCGTCATGCCGGTCACGAACGCTTCGCAGATCAGGCGCATCGTCGCGCTTTCGGGCACGGCGCTGCCCCAGCGCTTCCGCTACATACTCGACCGCTTCGGCGCGAACCCCGCCACCATGCGCCAGGCGGGCATCGCCTACGCCACGGAGCAGATCGTGGATCTGTTCGCCAACGGCGTGCAGGCCGTGCATGTTTACTCGATGAACAACGCCTTCGTCGCGAGGAAGATCAAGGAAAACCTGTCCGAGATACTTAAATGAGCGGCTATCCTCCGATCAAAACCGTCTTGCTGCCGGCCTCGGAGGTGGAGATCTCCCTTCCCGACGCGCTGCGCTATATGGGGTTTGGCGGGGCGGAGCCGGGCGCGGAGGTCGCGGCCCTCGCGCGCGAAGCCATCGCGCTGACCCAAAAAACCGCGCGCTACGCGGCGTGCTCCCTCGCGGTGCCCGTGGCGATCAGCGGGGATGAGGTCGACCTCGGCGTGCTGCGGGTAAAAAGCGCGAGCCTTGCACGGCACCTTTCGGGCTGCGGCGCCGCTGTGCTGTTCGCGGCCACGACCGGCATGGAGGCCGAACGGCGAAGGAAGCAGGCCTCGGTCACCTCGGGCGCGCGCGCGTTCGCGCTCGACGCGGCGGGAAGCGCCGCCATAGAGCGCTTCTGCGATCTGCTCTGCCGGAGCTTTGCCGGGGATTTTCCCGGCAAAACCATGCGGCCGCGCTTCAGCCCGGGCTACGGCGATCTGCCGCTCGAGACGCAAAGGCCGCTGCTCGGCGCGCTGGATGCGGCGCGCCGCATCGGCGTCACGCTGACGGACGCGCTCATGATGATGCCGCAGAAGTCGGTTTCCGCCGTCGTCGGCGTCGCGGACAGGGACTGCGCGCAGCAGGCGCCCGCGTGCGCGCGCTGCAATCAAAAAGACTGCGCCTTCAGGCGTTAAGGAGATTCGAATGAGCGTACTGGAACGCATCCGCAACGGAATACTCTATCTCGACGGCGGCACGGGCACCTGGCTCCAAAAGCGCGGCCTTCGCCCCGGCGAGCTGCCCGAACTGTGGAGCCTCGCCCGCCCCGAGGAACTCGTCGCCCTGCACAAAGCGTATTTCGAGGCGGGGAGCCATGTCGTGTGCGCCAACACCTTCGGCGCGAACGCGCTCAAGTTCGACGGGCGCGAGGGCAGGCCTTCCGTCCGTGATGTCGTATCCGCCGCCGTGGAGTGCGTGAAAAAGGCGCGCGATCAGGCAAAAGGCGGGCAAGAGGAGCGCTTCGTCGCGCTCGACGTCGGCCCCCTGGGCAAGCTGCTCGCGCCTTTGGGCGAGCTGCCCTTCGAGAAGGCGGTTTCGCTTTTCGCCGAGCTCGTGCGCGCGGGCGCGGACGCGGGGGCGGATCTCGTTTTCCTCGAAACCATGAACGACTGCTACGAAACCAAGGCCGCCGTACTCGCCGCCAAGGAGAACTGCGGCCTGCCGGTGTTCGTCAGCAACGCCTACGACGAGGGCGGCCGCCTCATGAGCGGCACGACCCCGGAGGCTATGGTCGCCATGCTTGAGGGCCTCGGCGCGGATGCCGTAGGCCTCAACTGCTCCTGCGGTCCCGCGCAGATGCTCGAGCTTCTGCCGCGCTTTGCCGCGTGCGCGTCCGTCCCGCTTATCGTCAAGCCCAACGCGGGTATGCCCCGCGCCGAGAACGGCAAAACCGTGTTCGACGTGGGCGCGGAGGAATTCGCCGCGCTCATGAAGGAGATCGTGGCGGGTGGCGCGCGCGCCGTCGGCGGCTGCTGCGGCACGGACCCCTCCTACATCGCGGCGCTGGTCGAAAAAACGCGCGGCATGGAGCCGCTCCCGCTCACGCAGAAAAAGCGTTGCGTGATCAGCTCCTACGACAGGGCGGTCGAGTTCGGCAACGCGCCGGTGCTCATCGGCGAGCGCATCAATCCGACGGGCAAGAAGCGCTTCAAGGAGGCGCTGCGCGAGCGGGACATCGGCTATATACTCCGGGAGGGCGTCGCCCAGCAGGAGAGCGGCGCGCACGCGCTCGACGTCAACGTGGGCCTGCCCGAAATCGACGAGCCGGAGATGCTCGAAACCGCCGTGCGGGAGCTGCAGGGCGTGTGCCCTCTGCCGCTGCAGCTCGATACCTCCGACGCCGCGGCTATGGCGCGCGCCATGCGCGTCTACAACGGCAAGCCCATGATCAATTCCGTCAACGGAAGCGAAGCCAGCATGGAGGCGATCTTCCCGCTGATGAAAAAATACGGCGGCCTTGCCGTTTGCCTCACGCTCGACGAAACGGGAATCCCCGCCACGGCCGAGGGGCGTCTGGCGGTCGCTTCGCGCATCGCGCAGCGCGCCGCACAATACGGCATAGGCGCGCACGATCTCATTTTCGACCCGCTCGCCCTGACGATCTCGGCCGACGCGAGCGCCGCGCGCGTCGCGCTCGAAACCATACGCCTCATTCGCGCGCGGCTCGGCGCGCCCTGCTCGCTCGGCATATCGAACATTTCCTTCGGCCTGCCCAACCGCGATTTCGTCACAAGCGCTTTCTTTACCATGGCGCTTTCGGCCGGGCTTGCCGCCGCCATCATGAATCCGTTCAGCCTTGAGATGCAAAAGGCGTACCGAAGCTATATGGCGCTCGCGGGGCTCGACGAAAGCTGCCGGGACTACATCGCCTTTGCGCAGGGCGTCGAGGCGCGGAGCGCTCCCGCCGCGCAGACGGGCGCGCCGCGACGCTCCGACGCGCCGGACGGCCTCGAGGGCGCGATCGCCAAAGGGCTCGCCGCCGACGCCGCGCGCATCGCCGCCGCCTTGCTGGAAACCGGAGATCCGCTCTCGCTGATCAACGAGCACATCGTGCCCGCGCTCGATATTATGGGCCGGGGCTTCGAAGAAAAGACCGTGTTCCTGCCGCAGCTTCTCATGAGCGCGGAGGCCGCCAAGGCCGCCTTCGAGGAGGCCAGGAAGAAGCTGCCCTCCGCCGGGGGCGCAGGGCCCGCCGTGATACTCGCGACCGTCAAGGGGGATATCCACGACATCGGCAAGAACATCGTAAAGGCGCTCATGGAGAACTACGGCTTCCAGGTCGTCGATCTCGGGCGCGACGTGCCGCCCGAAGCCGTGCTCGAGGCGGCGGTGCGTCGCAACGTCCTGCTCGTGGGGCTGAGCGCGCTCATGACCACGACCGTGCCCGCCATGGCCGAAACCATACGGCTTCTGCGCGAGAACAAGCCGGATGTCCGCGTGGTCGTGGGCGGCGCCGTGCTCACGCAGAAATACGCGGATATGATCGGCGCGGACCACTACGCGAAAAACGCCATGGATACCGTGCGCTTCGCCGAGAAATTGCTCAAATAAGCCGTATATCACGGGGAACGCGAAAGCCGGAGGCAATCCGGCTTTTCGTTTCGGCTCATATCGGGAAACGGTTTGGCGCGCTCACTCGTCGAGATAATAATCGACCTGGCTGTCGAGCTTGTAGAGCTGGTTCACTTCCTTGCCCCAGACGCCGATCTTGCCCGAATCCGGGTAGAAGCAGACGTCGATCTCGTTTTTCGTGTCGAAGTCGAGGTAGACGAGCGGCTCCGTTTCGGAGGTGTTGGTGAGCTTGTGCGCGCCCTTTTCATTCGCCGGGAAGAATATGAAGTCTCCGGCGCAGACCTCGCTTATGCCCTCCGGCGTCCGAAGGCTGCCCTTGCCGCTGAGTATGTAGAAGATTTCCTCGTTCATCTCGTGGTAGTGGTACGGGTAGTTGGATTTTCCCGGCGGGATCTCGTAAAGGCCCGCGACGCACTGGCGCGCGGCTCCCCGGGGGACCAGCGCCCGTACGTCGTACTCGTAATCCCCGTGCCCGCCCCTGCGCCGTTTGGGCGCGTCCTTTGCTTTGATGCGGATGATTTCGCTCATTTGAATATCTCCCTCCCGGTGATACCGTTATGTTATCATGTGCAAACGCGGTTGCAAAGCGCCGAGCGAATCGGCTCCCCGCCCCGCGCCGCATAAGATTCGCATACAGACCCCGAGCGGCACCGCATGCTTGACAGCCGCCAGCGGGAGTGATATATTGTGAATACACGATATACACAATATCGCGTTATACGCAAACGCAATATGGCTTAATTGATAAGGAGGCCGCCAATGGAGATATTGTCCGTACAAAACCTGTGCAAGAGCTATGCGAATTTCAGCCTGAAGGATGTGTCTTTCTCGCTGGACAGCGGCTACATCATGGGTTTTATCGGCGCGAACGGTGCGGGCAAAACCACCACGCTCAAATCAATGCTGGGGCTGGTCCGCAAAGACAGCGGCAAGGTGCGGATGTTTGGGCGGGACTTTGACCAAAACGAACTCGACTTGAAGCAGCATATCGGCTTTACGCTCGGCGGCGTCGACTACTACGCAAAAACCCCGATCAAGCGCATCACCGAGGTGGCCCGCCGTTTTTATGATAACTGGGATGATTCCGTATACCGGTCGTACATGGCTCGATTCAGGCTTGATGAAAGCAAGCGCCCGGCCGAGCTGTCGCACGGCATGCGCATCAAGTATTCGCTCGTCCTGGCGCTGTCGCATCAGGCAAGATTGCTCCTGCTTGACGAGCCGACCAGCGGGCTGGACCCCGTTGCGCGCGACGATCTTTTGGAGCTGTTTCAGGAGCTCATCGAAAACGGCGAGAGAAGCATCCTCTTCTCCACGCACATCACGAGCGATCTGGAAAAATGCGCCGATTTCATTACTTATATCGTAAACGGCAGGGTCGTCGAAAGCCGCGCGAAGGATGAGCTGCTCGACGCATATCGTCTGGTCAAGGGAACCGGCGAGCAGCTCGGCGGCGTGGCCCCGCGCCTGATCGCGTGCAAAGCGCATTCGTTCGGATTTACCGGCCTGATGAAAACGGCCGATCTTCGGCAGGAGGATGCTTTGGCGGCCGAACCTCCCAGCCTCGAGGACATCATGATCTATCACGCGAAAAGGGAGGCAGATTATGAAAAACCTGCTGTATAAAGAGTTTCGTCTCGTCGTCAGCCCTCTGTATTTTCTCACGGTGCTGTTCGGCGCGCTGCTTCTTATTCCGCAATGGCCGTATTTCATAGCCATGCTCTATCTCTTTTTCTTCATCGTGCCGAACGTTTTTGCAAACGCCAAGGCGATCAACGACACCGGCTTTACGATGATGCTGCCCATCCGCAAGCGCGACGCAGTCAAAGCCCGCGTCATATCCGTCGCCGCGCTGGAGCTTGCCCAGGTGGTGACGGCCGTGCCTTTTGCCTTTCTCAACATGTCTGTTTATCCCCGCGGCAACATGCTGATCGACGCGAACCTCGCGTATCTCGGCTGCGTGTTTATGATGTACGGCATTTTCAACGTGATCTTCTTCCCGATGTTTTACAAAACGGCTTACATGCTCGGCTGGCCGCTCGCCCTTTCGATAGCCGGAGCGACATTGTTCGCTTTTGCCGTCGAAGCGCTTACGGCGGCCGTGCCGGCGGTGAATCACGCGCTTGACGGAATAAGCGGCGGCGCGCTGATCCGCCAGCTTCCCGTGCTTGGCGCCGGCATGCTTTGCTATGCGCTGCTGACGGCGCTTGCGTACCGGAAATCCGCGGCGAATTTCGAAAAGGTTGATCTGTAATGCCTATGAATCTCGCCATATCCGGCGTCTCGGGCAAGCCGATATACCGGCAGCTGTTCGATCAGATTTCCGCGCAGATCGTAAAAGGACAGCTGACGGAAGGATTTTGCCTGCCGCCCATCCGCACCGTGGCCATGGAGCTTCGCATCAGCGTGATCCCCGTTAAAAAGGCGTGGGAGGAGCTGGAGCGCGCCGGCTTTATCGTGACGATGGTGGGCAAAGGCTGCTTTGTCGCCCCCCTGAAAGCGCATGAGCTTTCGGACAAACGCGACGAGCTGGCGCTGGAGAAGCTGAAGAAGGACATCGAATATTATAAGGCCCTGGGAATGAGCGCAGACGAACTGATGGGGCTGATTAAGCGGTATTACGATTAGCGAAGGGTTATTTCTTTTGACTCCGCAACTTGGCTGCGTATCGCGAGGTGATGGCTATGAAGATACCCGTGCAGGATTTTCAACGGAAATACAAAGAGCTGTTTGTTGCAAAAACCCCCGATATAGCCACGCTTGCGTATTGGAAGATGAAACGCTTGATCGAAGAAGGAGATACATATTATCTGCCGGAACACAATTGTTATTATATGATCCGTGATAAGCATTTGCTTGTGTACCATTCTCCCGATCATAAGCTCCACATTTCAATCGACGAATTGAATACCCTGGATTGCATCAGCTTGCCGGCGGAAATGTTCGATACGATCAAAGACAAATTGGTCGGATTTCGCGATAACAGGGCTTGGGGATTGCGTTATAATTTTTGTTATGAGCCGCCCAAACAACCGAATATAAAATATGAAGCAGTAAATTTCGACTTTCAAAATAGGGATCATTATAAAAAGGCAGCGGAGATTATCAATGGAGGCAGCGTTTGGCTGAGCGAAAAAAACATAGAAAAGATGACCCGGTACGCAGCGTTTGACCCATCGCTATGGTTTTTTGCAAAAGACATGATCTCTCGGGAATTGGTGGCGATAAGCATCTCGGCATATGACGGCGAAGTAAGACAGACCGATTTGGATTGGATTTATGTATCACCGCTCTGTCAGGGTAAAGGCGCGGGGCGTTTTTTGATCGAGGAAACGATTCGCCGCTGCAAAGATAAGTCGGACGATATCTGTGTGGGCGGGACTGTCGCGTTTTACAGAAGATGCGGATTCTATGATTACGAGCAATGGGTATGGGCGTCAAAAGACGGATATCAGTTTAAGGCGCCTGAAATACAACCGTAACATCTCCCTGTCATCGTAAACCAAAAAACTCGGTCGGCTCTCCGCCTTTTACCGAAAAATAATGCTCCATCTTCCAAAACAAATCCGGTTTGGGAATCAAAGCTATACCAGGAACAACACAAACAAGGCTTAGTATATATATCATTTTCCCGATTTGGGGCGGTGCAGCTTCTAACGATTGTACCGACTTGCACCCCTACATATGTAATCATAAATTCATCTGTGCGCATTCTCTGATGGTGCTTATTAGCTGTGAATAGGTAATTGAAAATCCAATCTGTCAAACTTTCTCAATATATCCAAATTGGATGTGACACATTGTGCACTCCCATAATAGTTTCCGATTGCTTGTTCAGCGCTACACCACCGTTTGCCGTCTGGATGTGGGTTGTTCTTTTCAAACGCGTTTGCTTCCTCCTCAGGCATCATATGAAACTCATTCGTATTGCGCAGTGTGTCAACAATTGTATCCAGATTTATGTCCACAACGTTTTTAAATGCCGGATAATGCTCGCTTTCAAACGAGCCCACAAAGTGCACCGGCAATGGTTGCCACAAGGCCCATGACGCCGGGTTAAATGACGCCGGGTCAAATGATGCCGGGTCGTAATCGGGGAAGCCGTTAAGGAGGGTTTGTCTGCACCGCTTATACTTGGCTTTCAGAGCCGCCGCCTTTTGGTAGATATCGCAGCTTTTGTCTACATATTTGAGTATAAAGTCTGAAAGGCGTTTGGTCACCCCTATGTCGGCTTCCGTGGCTTTCTTCGGGTCGTAATGAAACCATGGCAAATGGGCGAAATCATTGTTGGTGGGGATTCCTTGCATCCCTACCCAGCCATTTTCCGATAAATATGTGCCGGAAGAAAGGTATTTGATGATACCCATAACCATCTTATTTTTTATATTGCTAACATAATCGCCTGCCGTGTCCAGGTAATCCAACGCAATGCATACCGTATAGGGGGAAGAATTAGGGTTCCAGTTATTACACTCGATGTTGTATCCAAAACCGCCATCCTCATTCTGGTAACTGGACAGAACCGAAAGGAAATCCTCACAGCTCCCGTTTTCAAAAAGATATTTCCACTTGGTAAAATCAAGCGGTCGTGCGCTGCGGTAAACCAGCTTTTTCAATCTCATAAAATTATCAAGCGATAATTTTTTCAAGACACCTCCCGTGTATTATATAAATAACCTGCGCTGCCATTCTACTACAAAACAAACCCACCATCAACCGACTTTATCAATTGATGGTGGATTCTTTGGATTAAATCGCAAACAGGCTGGCCGGCAAGGGAAAAAATCTATAAGATAAGTACCGGCGAAGAGAGTGAATTGCCCGAACAGCTTCGCGTCATCTTGGCGTATCATCGGAAACGCTTATGAAACAGCTTAATGATACAATATCATCGCTTAACGGAACCAATATAATAATAGTGCCGAAGAGGACTCTCGCGGAGAGCCCGAATGCTGTCGATCCAGATCACCTCAAGTTAGCTTTTTCAACCTCACGCCTGCTGATCATCAGGTGCATCAGCATGGCATCCCTCGCTTGTGTGGCGTTGTGGTCGCGTATTGCCTCGAATATCTTCCTGTGGAAGAATATCGTATCGTCCACCAGCTTGCTTTGCGTGAAGTCCACATGCATTTCGATCGAAGAATAAATGATCGGAACCAGGTTTTTCACAACCGAATTGTGGCTGAACTGTGCAATTTTTGCATGATACTTCAGGTCGGGGTGGATATGCATCAGATGCTGTTGGCGGTGGGAAAGGATCCAGTTTTCAGTCTCATCGCACAACACTTCAAGCTCCGCCACTTCCTTCCCGTTTGCATTCTGTGAAGCGAGCATGGCGATTTCAGGCTCGATCATGATGCGAATATCAGTCAGATCCAGCGCAAGTTTGCGTTTATCGGGCATGAAGGTCAGGCCGAGCGGATCGTCGGCAATGCCGTATTTTTCTGAAACATAGGTGCCCGCGCCGCGCCTTATGGTCAATATATTGCGGGAGATCAGCGCTTTGACTGCCTCGCGAACCGTGCCGCGTCCGACATTGAGCATGGACGCCAGCGTATCTTCGTTTGGAAGTTTATTGCCCGCCTGCAGATTGTTTTCTATGATATAGTAGATAATCGCGTCGACTACTTTGGATGTTAAAGATTGAGCGGTATTTTCGTTTGCAGACATATGCTGATCGTTCCTTTCAAATCCATAAATTCAGTATAAGGATTATGCAAAAAAATAGCAATATCCCGCTTTAAACAGTCCTTAAAAGATATTCGACAAAAAAGTCAGCATATGTCTTGACATGGCGGCGTGCGCAGTGATATGATGTGCTCGAAATATAAATGAAAAACTTTTGTGAAATATCTCGAAATTTAACCACGGAAAAGCCTGCATCAAAGCAAAATCCACTTTAAAAGTGCGTGTTACATCTAAAACTCAGGCGCGACGCATATTAGTCTAACATCAAGACATATGATCACAATTTGTTGCGACATAATCTGTAAATGCATGACAATACTGACCAAACACATGCGACGACAACGGAGGGAGAACGATGATTGTACAGCAAATATATGAGATGGGCATCGTCCCGGTGATCAAGCTGGATCGCGCCGAGGATGCGGTGCCTCTTGCCGAAGCGCTTCGGGCGGGCGGGCTGCGCGTTGCGGAAATTACGTTTCGCACCGATGCGGCGGCGGAATCGATCCGGCGCATCGCGCAGGAGCTGCCCGATATGCTGGTCGGCGCGGGAACGGTGCTTACAAGCGCCCAAGCGGACAGCGCGATTGCCGCGGGCGCGAAGTTCATTGTGACGCCCGGTTTCTATGAGCCGACGGTACGCCATTGTCTGGACGCGGGAATTCCCGTGTTCCCGGGATGCAGTACGCCGGATGCGATCGAAGCCGCGCTGGCGCTGGGGTTGACGGACCTGAAGTTCTTTCCTGCGGAGGCAAGCGGCGGGCTCCCCATGATTAAGGCGCTCTGCGGCCCTTATACGATGGTGCGCTTTATGCCTACGGGCGGCATCGACGAAAACAACCTGAATGAATACCTTGCCTTCGATAAAATCCTTGCCTGCGGCGGCACCTGGATGGTGAAAGAAAGCCTGATCAAGGAAGGCCGCTTTGACGAAATAAGCCGGCTTACCCAAAAGGCCGTTGAGAAGATGTTGGGCTTTGAACTTAAGCATGTCGGAATCAATACGCAAACCGAGGAGGAAGCGCTGCACGAGGCCGATCGCATGGCGCGGCTCTTTGGCTGGCCCGTCAGGAACAAAAACAGCTCCGTCTTTTCGGGCAGCGCGTTTGAGCTGATGAAAAGCCGGTATTTGGGCGAACATGGGCACATCGCAATCGGCACCAATTCGGTGGATCGCGCGTATGCATACCTTCGCGCAAGCGGGTATCGCTTCCGTGAGGACACGGCCAAACGCGACGCCAGCGGCACGCTGGCCGCGATCTACCTGGAGGACGAACTCGCAGGATTTGCAATACATCTGGCCAAGAAATAGAAACGGGGTGCGAAGCATGGCGCGTGTCATTACTTTCGGAGAAATCATGCTGCGTCTGGAACCGCCGGGATATCTGCGCTTTGTCCAGGCGGATAGCTTTGGCGCGGTCTATGGCGGCGGAGAAGCGAACGTTGCAGTCGCATTGGCAAACTTCGGCGTGGATGTCTCATTCGTCACCAAGCTTCCCGCGCATGAAATCGGGCAAGCGGCGCTTAACAGCCTGCGCCGGTTTGGCGTGGATACTTCCAAAGTTCAACGCGGCGGCGATCGAATCGGTATTTATTTCATAGAAAAGGGCGCTTCGCAGCGCGCATCCAGGGTGATCTACGATCGCGCGCAATCCGCGATCTCACAGGCGGTTGCTTCGGACTTTGATTGGGATGCCATTTTCAAGGGAGCGGAATGGTTCCACTTCACCGGCATTACGCCCGCGCTGGGGGGCTATCTGCCCGAAATCTGCGAACAGGCGTGCAAAGCGGCGAAAGCGCGCGGCATAACGGTCAGCTGCGACCTGAACTACCGCAAAAAGCTGTGGACGCGGGAACAGGCCCGCAACGTGATGACGCAGCTCATGCAGTACGTGGATATCTGCATCGCAAACGAGGAAGACGCTAAGGATGTATTTGGTATCAGCGCGAAGGATACCGACATCATAGGGGGCGCGCTCAGCCGCGAGGGATACAACGAGGTGGCAAAAACCCTGCTCGAGCAATTTCAGTTTAAAAAGGTGGCCATCACGCTGCGCGGTTCAAAATCCGCAAGCGACAACGTATGGGCGGGGATGCTCTTCAACGGGAAAGAGTTTCTTTATTCCAAAAGCTACGATGTGCATATCGTGGATCGCGTCGGCGGCGGGGACAGCTTTGGCGCGGGGCTGATCTACAGCCTGCTGGCCGGAAAAACCGACCGCGACGCGCTGGAGTTCGCGGTTGCCGCCTCCTGCCTGAAGCATACGGTGGAAGGCGATTTCAACATGATCGGCGCAGGAGAGGCGGCGGCGCTTGCCGCGGGCGACGGTTCCGGGAGAGTACAAAGATAGGAAAGGGGGGAGTTAACCCAAGCACCGGCGACATCTTATTCGTTATTCGGAACAGGTTCTATGACAAAAAATGATTTGGAGGAAGAATCATGGAAACCGCAATTGGTATTATTCTATTGCTGACATTCTTCGCGTTCATTTACTACGCGGCAAAGGGCGGGAACCTGCTGCTCGGCCTGTTTTCCATGGCGGTGCTGTGGTCGGGGCTGGGTGCGATCGGCGGCGTGATCGACTGGACGACGATCAACACGGTCGTCTTTCAGGGCGGCCCGGAAGGCTTCGGACCGACGGCGGTCAACATCATTTTCGGAAGCTGGTTCGGCCGCATCCTGATCGAAACGGGCATCGCCCGGACGATCATCCGCAAGGCGGTCGAGCTGGGCGGCGATAAGCCCGCGCTGACCTGCGTGCTGCTGTGCGTTGTCACCACCGCGATATTCACCACGGCTTATGGCGCGGGCGCGGTCGTGGCAATCGGCGTTATCGTGTTCCCCATCATGCTTTCGCTGGGCATCAGCAAGCACCTTGCGACGGGATCCTTCGCCATGTCGGTCGGCTGCGGCCTGTATTTCAACAGCGCTTTGCTCACACAGGCGGCCGGCACCATGGTGATCGACGACGCGAAATACAATCCCCTTGTGCCGGAATGGTATCGTTTCGCCGCCATTGCGCTGGCCATTCATCTGCTGTTCGTAATCGTGATGGTCACGCTCAGCGTGCGCAAGGAGAAGAAGGTCAGGACGTGGACGGCCGGCGGTGCGGATGCCAACTTGGGCCAGGCAAATGCCAACCTGTGGGCCTGCCTGACGCCGATCCTGCCGGTAACGCTTGCCATTGCCTTCCGCTTCAGCGCCATCGTGTCCATCGTCGTCGCCGTTGTTTGGGCGCTGCTGTGGACAAAGAACTTCAAAAGCTGGAAGGGTGTCGCCAATATCGTAGAAAAAACATTCTATGACGGCGTGGCGGACGTCGGCCTCGTGCTGGGCTTCCTGCTCTTCCTGCAGATGTTCATCAAAGCGGCGGGCGCCTGCAAGGGCCTGCTGGCGCCGATCGTATCGCCCATACTGCCGGCAAATACGTTCTGGCTCTTCGTGGTCTTCGGCGCCTTGGGCGTGCTGGCGCTCTTCCGCGGCCCGATGACGATCTGGGGCGCGGGCGCCGCGACGTTTGCGATCGTTTCGAGCACAGGCCTCTATCCGCTGGCCGTCCTGTTCCCCTTGTTCTACATCCCCGCCACGACGATCACCACTTCCGTCTGCCCCACGCAGTCCTGGAACCTCTGGGCCATCGGTTACAACAAGGTGGGCGTGAAGGAGTTCCTCAAGCAGGTGTTGCCGTATATTCTGCCGCTGTGCCTGATACTTGAAATCATCGCGTACTTCATGTTTGCCGCTTAGCGGCGGACGGAAGACTACTGTTCAGCAAGCGTGTCCGGCGCGGGGAGGAAGGGCTCTTCCTCCCCGCGTGCCGGGGCACAAACTTCCCGGAGGAAAAGATGGAAGAGAAGAGAAGCATTCGTGTCGGCATAGACGTGGGAGGCACGCACACAAAAGCGGTTGCGCTGGATAACGCCACGCACGAAATCATCGGTGAATCCGTGGTCATGACGACGCACGACCATCAAATGGGCGTAGCCGCCGGCGTTATCGAATGTTTTGAAAAATGCCTGCGCGGAGGCGATATAAACCCTGAGGATGTAGTGTTCATCGCGCACAGCACCACGCAGGCCACCAACGCCCTTCTGGAGGGCGACGTGGCAAAGGTGGGCATATTGGGCATGTCCGCCGGGGGCCTGGAGGGGTTGCTTTCCAAGGGACAATCCAAGGTGGCGGACATCGACCTCGGTACCGGCCGCTTTATACGGACCTGCCATACATTCCTCAAGCTCAAGCAAATCAGCGAGGACTCGGTGGCCGGGGCAATCGACGGCTTATGCGGGCAGGGCGCGCAGGTAATCGTCGCCTCAAAGGCGTTCGGCGTGGACAGCATCCAGGAAGAGCTGCTCGTTCAGAAGGTGGCGGAAGGGAAGGGGTTGATGGTAAGCGTCGCTTCCGAGATCAGCAAGCTGTACGGGCTGACGCGCCGTACGCGTACCGCAGCGATCAACGGCAGCATACTGCCTAAAATGATGAACACCGCAACCTGTACCGAACAAAGCGTCCGTGCCGCAGGCATACGCGCTCCGCTGATGATCATGCGGGGCGACGGCGGCGTAATGGACATACTGGAAATGAAGAAGCGCCCCGTTCTCACCATGCTCTCCGGTCCCGCGGCCAGCGTCATGGGGGCGCTGATGTATCTTCGCGCTTCCAATGGTATCTACTTTGAGGTAGGCGGCACTTCCACCAACATAGGCGTGATCAAGAACGGCCGCCCCGCCGTGGAGTATACCATCGTGGGAGGGCACAAGACCTATATCAATTCGCTCGATGTGCGCGTATTGGGCGTTGCGGGGGGAAGCATGATCCGCGCCGCCGGAAATAAGCTGGTCGATGTGGGGCCGCGCTCGGCGCATATCGCAGGGCTCAAATATGCCGTATATACGCCGAGCGAAGAAATAGAGCAGCCCGAGCTGGAGTTTTTTTCGCCCAAGCAAGGGGACCCTGCGGACTATGTGCGCATCAGGCTTAAAAACGGCAGCCGCGTTACGCTTACCAACAGTTGCGCGGCAAACGTGATGGGGCTTTGCCGGCCCGAAGACTATTCTTACGGAATTGTGGAGTCGGCGCGCAAGTGCATGACGGTTCTGGCAGAGTACTTGCACGTATCCGTAGAAGAAGCCGCGCGGCAGATCATGCAGAAATCCTACGAAAAGATTAAACCGGTCATAGACGAGCTGACGCTCAAGTATCGTCTGGAAAAAGACCAGACGACGCTGGTGGGCGTGGGCGGCGGCGCTGCCGCGCTGCTCCCTTATTCCGCCGGGGAGCTGGGCATCAGCTACAGCATCCCCCAATACGCCGAAGTCATATCGTCCATAGGCGTGGCGCTTGCAATGGTGCGCGACGTAGTGGAACGCATCATCCCCAACCCCACCACCGAGGATATTACCCGCATTAAGCGGGAAGCCAAAGCGCTCGCGATCAAGAACGGCGCCGTGTCGGATACCGTGGAGGTGCAGATCGAGATCGATTCGCAGACCTCGCGCGTAACGGCGATCGCGCTCGGTTCCACCGAGGTACAGGCTACGGATCTGCGCATGCGCTGCAGCGAAGAAGACGCCCGCAGGATCGCGGCCGATTCTATGCGCGCCGATCCTTCGCAGGTGCGCACGCTGGAAAAGAGCGACATATTCTATTTGTTTGGCAGGGCCGACGGCGAAAAACAGCAGGTACGGCTGGTGGATATCCGGGGATTCGTTAAGATTCAGTGCGCCGATGCGGAGGTTGCCGCCTGCCGGGTTGCGGATTGGGAGGAAACCACCGAGAGGCTGTGGAACGCCAAGCTGGGATACGAACGCGAAATGCTGCAGACGCCGGATGTTTATCTTTGCATAGGGGGCAAGGTGCTGGATTACTCCAACACGCTCAGCCTCGAGCAGTTAAAGGTCATTATGCGCAGCGAGTTTCTTGATGCGCAGCCTGAAGAAAGCATCATACTTGTCAGCGCCCGCACGGAGGTATTTTGATGATCGGGGAAATGGCGCGTTCTCTCAACGCGTTTACCCCGGAGAAATGGGCCCTGTATGCGTTTGCGCAGGAGCCCCTTGCGGGAAGATTCTCGCAGAAAGAGAAGCTTGCGTTTTTCCGGGAAGCCTCCGCATGCGGGATCACCCTCGCAAAAGCCTTGCGCAGCCGGTATGCGAATGAATCGATCGCGCAAATCGCCGGCATGGAGGGCGCGAAGTTGATCAGGGACCGGAAGGCCACAGACGATGTATCGGCCGTTTTTGCAACGTTCACCGAGCCCGATGAGATCAGGGTTTTTGTGGACGACGCCCAAAGGACCGACGCCCTGATCCGGGAACACGCCCTGTCGGATATAACGGGCGGGGTTAAAACCGAGGATGTGCTGCTCGCCCACGAGCTGTACCATTATGTGGAGAGTAAGGATTCGTCGTTGTATACCGCGCAAAAACACGCGCTGTTGTTTCGGGTTGGGCGGTGGGAAAACCGGAGCCGTATCCGATGCCTGGCAGAAATCGGAGCTATGGCGTTCGCGCAAACGCTGGCGGCTATGGCGTGCTCCGCGTATGTGTTTGACGTGCTGATGCTGTATGCGGGGAATCCGCAGCGCGCGCTGCAAGCGTATCAAGGAATTAGGAGAGTCTGCGGGGAGGAAGGGGCATGAGCCTGATTTATATTTCGGCCGTTCTTTGCACAGCTTTATTTGTTCTTGTGGGCATTTGGATCAAACACAAGCAGCCGGAGCGTACGGGAGGGGAACTCGCGCGGGTTGCAGAGATACCTGAAACGGGCGTTATGGGTGTCCTGCTGGCCTTACTTGCATATTTTCTGCTGCTCGCTAAGTTCTTCGACCCTTCCACCGCCGGTACGGATGAAACGTCTTATCGCTTCGTCGCCGGATTTGCGGTGATTTGCGCTATGGCAGCCTCCGAGGTACTGTTGGCGGCGTTTGTGAAAAAGGCGATCGCATATGAGGATAAACTGGTCTATATCCGCTCGTTTGGCGCGAACAGCACGATGCGCTGGGCGGATATTACACAGGTCAAGGTGTCGACATTGGGAAGGAAAGCTACGTTTGTGGCCGGAGCAAACGCAATCGGCGTGGACGGAGCAAAAAAAGAGTATTTGAAATTCCTGAAAATTGCAAAAGCGCATATTCCCGCCGTCGTTGCCAGCGATGATCTGGGTAAATTGCTCGCGAGGCTTGGCGGAACAGGGTTCTAAATTAAAATTCTAAACGGAGGAATTCAAAATGGCGGAATGGAAGAACGACAAGGAACTTTTCGCACTCATGAAAAAGGAATTGTATACCGGCGTTTTGTGCGATATGCTCGATACCATCGGCTACAGCCATCAATATTTGCCAAGGCAGATACAGGCGCTGCGCCCTACCGACGTGATGGTTGGGCGCGCATACCCCACGATTATCTGCGACGTCTATGGGGAGCAGGAGACCCCGTTGGGCAAGCTGCCTGAAGCCGTGGACCATATCCGTGAAGATGAAGTCTACATTGTAACCGGCGGCGACCGCCGCTGCAGCTACTTTGGCGAGATTATGACGGCTACGATCCGCGCGCATGGCGGCGTCGGCGCAGTGATAGACGGGTATATGCGGGACACGCGGCAGGTGCTCGAGCAGAACTTCCCCGTGTTCTGTATGGGACGTGACGCTCAGGGTTCCATATATCGGAACCAGGTAATTGCGTATCGTGTGCCGGTCGAGATCGGCAACATCAGGATCAACCCGGGAGATTTACTCTTCGGGGATATCGATGGCGTGGTCGTCATCCCCAGGGAAATCGAAGAAAAGGCCATAACCGTTACGCTTGCCAAGGTACGCAGCGAAAAAGATACGCGTCAGGCGGTGGAAAGCGGTATGTCCGCAGTTGAGGCGGTTTCAACGTTCGGAGTGTTTTAGACATATCACCGATAAGAGAATAGTATGCAGAACTATGCGGTAAATGCAGGAGCCTTTCCTTGTACAAGGAAGGACCGGCCTGTCAAAAAAGGCCAGCAAGGAGCTGGCCTTTTCGTATTCGAAAGAAGGGTGATCTGGTTTAAAGCAGGGCGCGAGAGCCGGTTGGAAGTGTAAAATACCATCCCGACATTTGAAAGCGCTGGGGACGTTCTGGAGCGGCTACAGAAGCTCGATGGATTTCGCATCATATCGTATCAGGCCGTCTTTTCTCATTTTCGCCAATTCTCTCGAGAGCGATGTGCGCTGAACGCCAATTTTTTCGGCCCAGGCTTTTTTGGTTATATTAAGCCGGATTTGATTTGAATTTTGCATTTGCCGCTCATACTCCAGGTAATTCATAATGCATTCCCGAATCGTTTTGTTGACGTAGTGCTTGATGCGATCTCCAAGAATCACCGCGTGATCGGAAACGAATTCAAGATAGCTTCTCAGGAAACCGTGGTTGCTTGAAAAGAGCGCGAAAAGGCGCTCTTTATTGATTTCTAAAATTATGGCGGGTTGCTTTGCGGTGATCGTCATGGGGTAATGCGGGTTCTTTGAAAACAATAAGTTTCCACCCAGAATTTCGTTGCTGTAGAATTCCGCTATATTCATAAGATTCCCGTATTCGTCAATGTGCTCAACGGTTACTTTACCGGAAAGAATGATCTCAAGCTTTAAGCATATCTCGCCCGAAAAATGAACGATGCTGTTTTTGCCGTAAGCGCTTATTTTGAAACTCCCGTCGCTTATATAAGAATTTATCTCTTCGGCAGGTATAGAGTCTAGAAGAGTGCATTTTCCGATAAGGTTCATATGCTGATTCATGTTTCCGCTCTTCAAAGAGTTACCTTAGTAACACCTTTTTCCTTATTATATCCGTATAATCGAAGCATAACAAGTCGGGGGAGGAAATAATGCGTGAAGTATACTGCTACAATCATTCGCCTCTTATTTTTGGCGCTGTTCGTATTTCTGCTTGCGACCGGCAGGACCATGCTGTGGCTTGGGCTGTTTGCCATTAGCCTTTTGGCTGCGCTGATCTTCGGGAGAGTTTATTGCGGATATGTATGCCCCATGAACACACTGATGATACCGGCGGCATGGATTTCAAAGAAGCTTAAAATACAAATCCAGGAAGCACCAAGATGGCTTAGAAACGGATATTTTGCATGGATAACGCTCGTTGTCAGTATAGCGGCGCTGCTTTTGCTGAAAAGATTCCTGCATATTGATCTGCCGATTTTACCCATATGGTTGGCGATTGCAATCATCATTACCCTCGTATACGGGCCCGCGGTATTCCATAATCTTATATGTCCATTCGGGGCACTCCAAAGGTTATCCGGCCGGTATGCAAGACTCTCGAAGAAAGTCGATAAAACCGCGTGTATCGGATGCAAA